>Ga0114975_10000760_pt1 | contig 23885 bp, 18 predicted proteins | sample S_130626_EF_Meta_FD_87031 | JGI IMG/M metagenome (GOLD analysis project Ga0114975, IMG submission 87031) | Freshwater microbial communities from Lake Simoncouche, Canada to study carbon cycling - S_130626_EF_MetaG | ecosystem: Environmental > Aquatic > Freshwater > Lake | place: Lake...
CCTAGCCCCCAAGCCCCTAGCCAAGCCCCTAGCCAAGCCCCTAGCCAAGCCCCTAGCCAAGCCCCTAGCCAAGCCCCTGAGATAATAGAATTGAAAAATAAAATAGAACCAGAAATAAATACTTTATTTTTCAAGAATTATTCAAAACCAACAGATTTACCAAATTTAAAATCAGAACCTGAAATTCGTATAAAAATATAATTTACAAATTAAACTCTTCTTCTAGTATTTCATCTATTCCTTCTTTTTTTACATTTTTATCTAGAAATCGATAAATTCGTTTAATATCTAATTTATTTATGTTGTAATTTTCAAACATTTCATCTATTTTAATTGATATTTCAGAATTACTTAAAAAATCTTTACCATAATGTAGTCGAAGTTCTTGAAAAAAAGAAAAAATATCTTTTTTATCCATATCTAATTCTTGACACATATTGTAAACAAATAATTGATTATTATATTCAGTTGAATATTTTGTCAATACTTTTGTAAATCTTATTTCCGTTGGTTTATAATTTACAGAATTTTCTGGAAATTTTTTATGGTAAATTGTATTGTTATAAAATGTTTTCATCATAGAACTCATTTCATTGAACTGCCATATTTGATTTTGAAATGTAATACGATCAATATAATCTGAAAAACACATATTGCTTAATATTTTTTCATAAAATGGAAAAGATAAAGATATTGGAATTTTTTGTATAGAATCTACAATATTTTCATGCCAAAGTAATGCTACAATTGTTCTATCTGTTTCATTCATAAATGTATTATGTTTTTCAAAAGGAACGTATTTTTGTATTAATGTTTCAGTTATTTTTTTCGAATCTTCTATTTTAATTTTTGATTTAAATATTTTTTGAAAAATTCCTGTATTTGATGATTCTGTTATCAAATTTGAGTTATTTTCATATATTCGTTTAAAAAATTGTAATTTTCGCAAATCTCCTTGAATAAAATCAACCGCAATTTGTTTTATTTCCGTATTTTCATATATTTTTGGTACTATATTTTTTAATAATTGTTCTACTTGTAAATCTGTCGGATTTTTCATTTCAAAAACATTACATACTTTCATAAGTTCTCGAATTTTTTTATCCATAAAATAATTACCAATACAAATAATAGGATTCAAAGTTATATCTTCTGTTTTTTGTTTTTTTGTTTTTTTTTGACGTATTAATTTAATAAGTGACGTTATACCTCCTTTGTCTCCATTATTCATACCGTCTATTTCATCCATTAAAATAACTATTTTTTTAACTTTACGATTCATCATATGTAATACATTTTGTTTTGATATGTTATTACTTGTAATTGTATCAATTAATGATTTATTTCGAATATCACCTGCATCATATTTTATAATATCATAATCTAATTCATTTAATAAATCCATAATAAATTCGGTTTTTCCACATCCTGTTGCACCATAAATATATATACCTTTTTTAAAATTTATATTTTTTGAATTCTCATCAAAATTTATTAATATATCTTTGATTTCTTTTGTTAATTTTTCACGATGTAAAACACTAGAAATCAATTTAGAAATTTCCTTTTTTTCATCTTTATTTATAATTAATTTATTTTTAATATCAAATGAATATTTACTTATCATATAATTACAATTATAATTATAATTATATGATTTGATATATTTAATCACTTTATTTTTATTTAAAAATAAACGCGTGAAAAATTATCTACCAAATTTACTGAAATCTGAAGTCAATGGTATAAAATTTGACGATGGTTTTTGACTTAGAGCACCATTATATGTATAAGGATTCATTGGTCCAGATTGATTTGTTCCATATCCACCAATACCCGCCCCTTGTCCAATTGCCATTTGTGTGTTTTGTCCATAACCACCATTTTGTCTGTAACCACCATTTTGTTGATTGTAATTATAATTATTATAATAACCATTATTGTAACGATTACCATGTAATAAATCAGTTACACCTTTTCCAGCAGAATATGCTAATGCGCCTGTGCCTACTAATGCTGTTTCACCCAACATTCCAGCACCAACCAATGCGGTTTTACCCAAATCCCCCACAGTATTTACAGTATTGTTTATTACACCACCAACTGAGTTCTGACCATCATGGATTGAACGGTTGTTATTGTTTGTTGAATTTGATGTTGATGATGTTGATGATGTTGATGATGGTGAAGATGTTGTTTTTGATGTTGATGTTGATGTTGTTGTTGATGTAGAAGGAGAATAATTAGAACCTGTGCTATTCCCACATGATAAACAATTACCTGAGAAATTAGGACATGCAGGACATGCAGGACAAATAGGGGGGACAATTTTTGTTTTTAATAAATAATTATTCCAATCAGCATTAGGATTGTTTCCAAAATTATTACTCGATGCTTGAAATGATTTTTGTAAAATAGGCACAACACTTGCCAAAATCTTTTCTAAACCAATAATTGTAGCATCAGTTGATGTAGTTTGAGAAGTTATATTAACCGGATTTGTTGCATAAATATTTATAGGTGTACCTTGTGGATAATTATTTTTTATTAATTTATCTAAAATTATATCACTACCATCATCAAAAGCAAATATTTGTCTTATTTCGCTTGTTATAGAAGTAGGATCACCAATTATAACATAATTTCCTATCGATAACCTATTTAAATCATAATCACTTATATTTGCTAGATTCAAAATATATGTATTACTTGTTATTGCTTGAAATAAAATTGTAGTAAGTATAGGAATCGGAAATGATGATGATGATTTACAAGTTGCACCTGTAGGTGCTGCTGCGGGTGCGGGTGCAGGTGCGACTTCGGTTGCGGGTGCAGGTGCAGGTGCTTTAGAACAAGTTGATATAGATGCTGCAACGGGTGCAGCTGTGGGTGCTGCATCGGGTGCTGCCATGGGTGCTGCCATGGGTGCTGCCATGGGTGCTGCCATGGGTGCTGCCATGGGTGCTGCCATGGGTGCTGCTGTGGGTACAGCAAAATTTTCTTTTGATACTACTATTTTATTACTAAAATTATTAAAAAGTAAAATATAAATTGTTAGAGTTATTAATATAATTAAAAAATACCAAAATGGTGTTAATTTCATTCTATATTATTAATCTATACTTTATGTTTGGAAAATATATTATGTTTTTGTATATAAAATTATTACTATAAATAACATATCAATGTCTAAATCAGAAACTTTAACATCTAATATAAAAAGACAAAAAAAAATATTGAATAATTTATCAAATCCAAATCATTTGTTTGAAATTGGTGTTGATGAATGTGCACGCGGTCCTATGTTTGGACGATTGTATATTTCCGCTGTAATTTTAAATTCTGAATTTGATCATACAAAAATGTGTGATAGTAAAAAAATTCATTCTATTTCAAAAATGCGTTTATTATCTGATTATATAAAAGAACACTCTACTGTTTGGCATATTGAATATATTGAAGCGGATATTATTGATGAAATAAATATTCGACAAGCTGTTTTATTAGGTATGAGAACGGCTATCAAGAAGGTTCTCGAATTATTATGTGAAAAATATCCCGAATATATTTCTAAAATCGAAAAGGGGTTTATTATGATTGATGGAAATGATTTTTCGGAATTTTCTTGGAATGATATTATTGTTCCACATGAAACATTTGAAAAAGGTGATGCAAGGTTTTCGAATATAGCAGCAGCATCTATATTATCTAAATGCGCACATGACGAATATATTTTAGAACTTTGTGTAAAATATCCTGAATTAAACGACAAATATGATTTAACAAATAATATGGGATATGGCACAAAAAAACATATGGACGGTATAAAACAATTCGGAATATCTCAATGGCATCGACGTACATTTGGTTGTTGTAAAACAGCTATCATAAATTCCATTCTAGATGATATAAATTCGAAAATTTTAAAATGGGAAGAGTGAATCTAAAAATAGTGTTTCCAATTCTACTCGAGAAATCTCCAAAAATTTTGTACATTTATCCATTAATGAATACCCAATTTTAATTTTATCTTCTAATTTATTATAAATAAATCCCAATGTATATTCTACTTTCTCTTTTTCAAATGTAAAAAATTTTGTAAATCTCTTGACTTTATAAGATTTTGGATCAATAGCAACCAATACATGATAATAATATCGACGTTCTTCATAAGAAACTATATGACAAATAAACCATATCTCATCATTTACATGTACCCCATTTGTCGAACCACGAAACTTCCGAAAACAATGAGGTGTATCTATTTGATTTGATACTACATAATTTGGATTTTCACTAGATCCTTCATAAGAATGGATATCCCCAATAATGAACGGATTCCATGAATAAACACATTTCTTATTACCATATCCATCTTCAAACAATACCCAATTTTTTTCAACATCATGCTGATCCTTGTAATATAATAATTTTGAATCTATTATTATTCCTGTTTCAGTATCAATTTCACCATGCTCAATTTGAAAATTACTGTTTCCCAATCCACGATTTGCGTTATAAAATAATTTGTCTTTATATGAAAAAATACGCATATCTTCTAATCCAACATACATATTGTTTTCATCGAGTTTTCGATTATGAAAAACGCGTATTGTTGTACTTGTATCTTTATTAAAAAGAACATTACGAGTTTCTATATTTTCTTTTTGAACATAACCACCATTATCATCAATATGATAATTTACATGACGAATATTAATTATTTCGTTATTATTATGAATAACAATAGATGGTGTACTTTTATTAAAATTTTTATCTGGCACTAAATTTATACAATCTTCAATAGTATCCGTTAAAACAACACTCGACATTAATTTCAATTGTGGTGAATAAAATTTATAATTACTTAAAATGTTACAAATTGTAGATTCTTCTAAATAAGGATAACACATGACTTTAATACAACATTTTGGTAAATCATAATTATCACGATTACAATAATAACCTATAATTGTCAGTTCATAATCTAATTTATAATCATAAATGTCTTTTTCCATAAATAAATAATCTTGTTTTGGGTTCTCATTTCTTTCACGATCTGCGATTTTATAATATTGATAAGCTAATTCATTTTTTCTATTTTCTCTATACTAATTAATAATTTGAAATAAATTTTCGATTCTTCTTGGATAGACATTGTATCCTTCCATCCAATAATAAATTGCTGCAGGCATGTTATCTAGTTTTTTGTAACATTTACCAATACCATAATTACTAAACCATATTTCTTCAATCCAACCACCAATTTCAATACGTTTTTTGAAAGTATCAATGGCGTCTTCTATTCTACCTGCGTCACGTAAACTATTTGCTAAATAAAATGTGTAACGATCATTATTTGGTTCTTTTTCCAAACCTGCTGTTAATAAACGAATATCACGTTCAAATTTATCTTCTTTACTACCACCATCCCCAACATCATTAATAAAAATATCATTACGATCAAATATTCCATATGTAGTTCCATTAGGTACCTTTACATATTCGTGTGTAACACCCCAATATGTCATACCAGATTTATTTTTAACAAATCTTACATTTCTATAAAAAAACTTTGGAGAACCTTGAAATAAATAATGTGCAGGATTTTCCCATAGTTTTTTTTTTATTTCATTTATTTTTTTAGGCCAATTTCCTGAAGGAAATTCTAATATCATATCCGCGTCCATTAATAAAATATAATCAGCATCTAAAGTATAATCACACTGTTGTAAAGCATATGTTCGATTGTATCCAAAGTCTTGAAAAGGTTCTTTTATAATGACACCTGGAATCCTATGTTTTTGAAAAAAATTTGTTATTATTTCTTCAGTATTATCTGTACTCCCTGTATCACAGATACAGTAATAATCAACTAAAGGTAAAACTGAATTTAACAAACGTTCAATGACTTTACTCTCATTTTTAACAATCATATTTAGACATATTTTTGGGATTTCATTTGAATGATACATTTATTAAATATATAATATATATTTATGAATTAATATTTATATATTTTTCGTCTATACAATATAATTTCAATATATATATTAATTTAAATCAATATGGCATTTACACGTTTTCATGATGATCCTTTAAGAATTGAAAAACAATTAATGGAATCTACTGGAATGGGAAGATACCAATTAGAAGCACCTGGTCCTACTATCAATACACCTTTTTTAGAAGATCCTCATATTCGTCTACAAAAATGGGGGGCAAATTTAAAAACAAATACTACAGAATTACAAACAGATTTTTTAGGTATTAATCGCAAATTAACACATAATATTGTTTTATATGATCAATATGTTCCAAATACATTTATGCCTAGTTATCAGCAAGAAGAAAAAATATTTGTAGATGAATCTCGTGCTACACATCCAGCTTGGATGTTTAGAGATTTAGAACAAAGTAGATGGGCATTTTCATTTCATAACGTTCAAGAACATGTTTATATGCCATTTTTGAATAATCAAAGTACACGTATAATTGAAAAAGATTCTTTTGTCAAAAAGAACTAGATATATGCGCCGAATGAAAATATAAAATAGTATATTATACAATATATATAATATAATGGAATTCGCAATACCATTATTAGCAGCGGGTGGCTTATATATAGTAGCAAATCAATCTAAAAATAAAAAAAACAAAACCCTAGATACTCCAGAAACTTTTAAAAACAAAACACAATTACCAAATGTTGATATTCCTGATAAAAATTATCCTATTAATAACACAATAGACGATGCTACTTCTTTATTATCTACGGTAAATCAATATGATGGAAGAAGTGTTTATACTGATAAATATTTTAATCCAGAACTTAATCAAAACTCAGTGAATGATTATTCACCATTAAACGATAAAACTGCCACTTCATTTACAAGTAGTTATACTTCACTTACTGGTGAAAAAGTAGATCGTGATTATTTTAAACATAATAATATGGTTCCTTTTTTTGGTGGAAATATTCGTTCTAGAAATGTAGATGCTAATGTAAATGAATCCATTTTAGACAATTATTCTGGAACTGGTTCTCAAGTAATTATTAAAAAAGAACAAGCACCATTATTTTCACCGAATGAAAATTATCAATGGTCAAACGGTGCTCCAAATACTACTGACTTTGTTCGATCACGCATAAATCCAAGTATGTATATGTCAAATGTAAAACCATTTGAAGAACAAAAGGTTGGCCCTGGATTAGGTTTGGGTTATTCAAATGAAGGTGCAGGGGGGTTTAATTCTGGGATGTTGTCTCGTGATTCTTGGGAAGAAAAAACCGTTGATCAATTACGTACTGTAAATAATCCAAAACCCACTGGTAACATGATTTTAGGATATGAAGGACCTGCTATTCATAATATTACTACACGGGGTGACTTAGGTGTTCAAGAAAAACATCGTCCTGATACTGCTTTTGAAATGGGTCCAGAACGGTATCTTACTACAACTGGTGCTACAAAAGGTAATTCTGTTTATGCACAACCAATTGATCGTATGACATCTAGACAAACAAGTACTGTTTCTTATTCTGGTGTTTCTGGTTCTCAATATGGTAATAGTGGACGTAAATATGTGGAAGGTTTAGAAAATTTTGTTGATGGCGAATATCAACCTTCTCATCGTATTCAATTAGATACGGCACCAATTGGTATTCCTGGGGCAACTGGTAAAGGTGGTGTTTCAAATTATGATTATGGTATAAAATCTCAGTATGCTTATCCAAATAATCGTGTTACAGTTCGTCAAGATGGATATTTTGGAGCTATTGGTGGTGCTTTCGGTGTAGCAGTAGCACCTTTATTAGATATTCTACGTCCTTCACGTAAAGAAAATACCATTGGGACTTTGCGTCCTTATCAAAATCCAACTTCACGTGTTACTGCATCATATATGTTTGATCCCAATGATCGTCCCGGACCAACAATACGCGAAACAACTCAACGTGATGGTATTTATACAAATATCAATTCAAATCAACGTGGTGGTGCTTATGAAATTACAGAAAATCAACCTATACGAAATTCACGTGATACTACCAATATTTCATATATTGGCACAGCAGGTGGAAATGAACGTTATAGAACATATCGTTCTCAAGAAGCAGAATATAATCAACGTAATAATGATATAAAATCCTCTACTATCGATGGACGTATGGTACAAGGTAATATGTCACTTTATACTGGCGATATAACAATGACGAGTAAATCAAAAGATTCTTATTTGAAAAATGATCGTCCTTTGGGACCCAATGGTCCAAAAAGTTCTGCTTCATTGTATAATTTTGGTGAAATTCCAAAAACACCCATGGAATATAATTCTGGAATTCAATTAGATCGCAATACTGGTGATGTATTATCTTCTCTTCAAGGTAATCCTTATACCATTCCTTATCGTGCGAAATAAAATAATACATAATAATATAATATTATAATATTATTTACTATTATATTATGAAAATAAATAACATTCAATGTTCTCGTGGACAAACAAATGAAGGACTTATATTATCTAATAAGCAAATAAAAGATCTTTTTCCAAAAAAAAAAAATATTCAAATAGAAACAGTTTCTCAGAATGATTTTGAGAACCTATCATATGGAATTCGAAAAACAATAGAATTTACAATAAAAAATTATTTAGAATGTGAAAGCACACCATTATTATCAATAGGTGGTGATCATTATACAAGTGTAGCTACTATTTTAGGATCTTTAATGATTCATGGACCCAGATTAAGACTTGTTTATTTAGATGCTCATGGAGATATTCATAACACAAAAACTTCTCCTAGTGGAAATATGCACGGTATGGTTCTCAGAAGCTTGATTGAACATTCTACAAAAGGAATACCACGTTTACGTCCATCTCAAATTTTATATATTGGTATCCGAGATTTGGAAAAAGAAGAATGGGACTTTATAGATAAAAAGAAAATTCAATACATTCCAGCTATGGCTTTTCATGAAAATAATCCGACAATTTGGAGAACCTTATCCAATTTTATAGGAGAAAATCCCGTTCATGTTTCTTTAGATGTAGATGTATTAGATCCCAGTTTCATGTCTTCTACTGGAACCCGTGCACCAAATGGAATATCTATTACCGATTTAGAAAAAGTATTAAATATTTGTAAACCAGATTTTTTGGATATTGTTGAATATAATCCTACAATTGGTACAGTCAAACAGCGTAAAACATCTTTACAAACGATGAAAAAAATTATATCATGGATAATATAGTTGGTTTTTATTGTGTTTGTTAAAATTACCATATCAATAATTTAATATTTCCAATTCTTTTGATAAATAAAATGCCAATTTTATATTGTATTTTTTTTCAAATTCTTCGATAAATTGTTTAGTATGTAATAAAACAGCTGTATCACTATATATTGATGGTAACATATAAAGACAATCAGAAATAGCCAAATTAGTTTCACAAATAGGTAGTTTCGACCATTTTATAATAACGTCAAAATTCCCACCTATGAATGGTTTTATAATGGTATTTTTTATTGGTTTTGTACAGATTTCATCTTTGATTGATTCTAATAAAAAATTATTATTTATATTATTCAATGAATTATTTGCTACAATTATTATTTTTAATATATACGACATTTATGATGATATAATATTTTTATAATATTTATATCATTTTATATAAACAAAATTAAACACCTGATGAAAACAATCGATTCATATTGATTGCTTCCAAATTCTCTGTTTGTGGAAGAAATAATCGCATCATAATATTATCATCGCGAAATCTTACAGTATATTCTTGTTGAATTTTATTACGACCTACACGTCCCATTGCTTGAATAATTTTTTGTTGTGTCATATTTGTCAAATCTTTCCCTATAAATCCATGGCAGAATGCGTAATTCGTTCCGTAAATATAATCCGATGAAGCAATAATAATATACAATTTTTGTTCATAAGCCAATCGTTTCATAATTTCCATATAAGCAGGGTGAGGCGAATTTGTAAACATTCCAATTCCCAACAATAGAAGAATTTTCATATTATTTTCTACATCTAATTCCATAATCTCTTTGACTACCGAATCATCAATATTAGGCATAAATGCGTTTTTATTATCAGATACACCTGTCCAGAGTTGTTGATGATTAGTACTATTTGGAACATACACAGAATCTAAATTTACTGTAACAATTTGTCCACGTAACATATCAATTTGTTGAATAGATTTACGTATTTCAGGATCGCGTTCTTCACGTCTATCATCTTTACGAGTGGTAGTTGTTTTTTCTTCTTTGCTTGAACCCATTTTATCTTCTAATAATTGTTGTTGAATTTCCATTTTTTTTTGAACATCATTATTACGTTCAATCTTTTCTAATATTCTTTCAAATACCACAGGAGGTATTTTAGATGACTGTATATAAAATTTTCCAATTTTTTCTACATCATCTGCTAAGAAAATTGTTGGACCATCTGTCAATGTATAAGCATCTGATGTTGTTAATAAAATTCCTGATCCAATTTGGGGGATAGGAAAATCTGACAAACTCGGTGTTTTTGTAATTGAAGAATCCTTTGTAACACGCTCTATTTGTACACTTTGTGTTCGTTTTAATTTATTTGTTGATTTTGAAAATTTAGGTTCTTGAGAACGTATTAAATACTCATGAATATTGCTCCATTTTTTCGTATTCAAATGATGAAAAGTAATTAAATAATATTCTTTCAATGAATTCATAGTAATATCACTAATATTTGTAAAATACGCATTCATATGATATTCTTCTGAAATAATAGAAGGTGAACGATGAATTACTTCAATATAACGAATTATTTCAGATAAATCAAAATATCTTAACATTGTTTTATTTTTTTCACAAAATGTAATTGATTCCATTAATTTATTATAATTATTGAATTCTGAAATCATATGAGGTAATATACAATTCCCATCTTTGTTTAAAATCGAAATACTCTTTTTACAATCATAACTTTCAATTGTAAAAATTTCAGCCATATCAAATTTAGAACGAAAATCAATTAATGTTTCTTGTATTTCTTCTTCTTTTGGAAGAGTAGCACATGATAAAACTACCTTTGTAATTTTATTATGTACCCAATTTTCATGAATTTTTGTATGGAGTTCGTGTTCTGGATAATCCATAGTGATAGTTGGTTCGTCCCAATATGTTACAATTTTCTCCTCTTCATTGAATGCCAACATATAATACATAGCTGTCAAATAAGATTTAACATCACAAATCATTATTTCAACTTTGTCCCCTACACTATTATCCACTTTTCCTATACCACCTGAACGCTTATTTATCGAATAATTTGTTGCTGCGAAATAGTGAAGACGAATATCAGATGCAGTTTCACACCCAAATGCAAAAGCAATTTTTTTACCCATAGAAATCGCAGATTTTGCCAATGCCAAACCAACATGACGAGCTACACAAATGAAAATTACACGATATTGTTCCGAAACACCAATTGGAGATAATGTTTTTCCAGTTCCAGTAGGCGCAATATAAAGAATCAATTTCGGTGTTTCTGGAGATGATTTCAACAACGAGAACAAACGTTTTTGATGATCAAAAAGTGTCATATCTTCATATTTCAAAAGATACGGATTTTTCTCAATAAAGTTATAAGCTTGATGAATCACAGAAGAAATGGAAATATGATCATTTACTTGACTAATTATTTTTTCAACATAATCCAATACATATTTATTAACATGAGGAATACTACATTTTTTTAATTGAATCAATGTATAAAGCGCAAACGCATATTTTTGAGTTCCTTCTGCAAGAGACTGGATAACCGTTTTACAAAAATCCAAAAGAATAAATTCGAAAATTTCACCACGTTTTGTTTCCAAATTTCTGTCCATATGTTCAATACGAATTATATCTACCTTTTTAGGAGGTTTGCTTGTAGGTGCATTGATTATAATATCTTTGAAATAAGTAATCTTTGATTTGTATTTATCCATCATCTGTTGAATTTCCTTTTCAAAATATTTTTTGTATAAAAATGCTTCGTTTTCTAACGTCATTTCTAATTTCATAAATTGAAATATTGATTGATTCAAATTCGTTTTTGTATTGACATTATGAAATCCATCTATAATGAGTTTCAAAATTATCTTTTCCATATCACTTACCTGAATTTCCACATTCATCCATTCGATTTTAGAAAGTTTGCTTTGTGTAAGATCCATTGTTGTAGTTGTAGTAGTGTTTTGCTTAGTTTATTTACAAAATAAAAGTTTAAATTTTTGATTCAATTTTTATAATAATATATTTTTTATCATAAAATAATAGTTTATAATACCATTATATACACTCTTGAAAATGTGTTGGAATGCAGAAGTTTCATTAAACACTTTTTTATTTAGTAGTTTTATGTTATTTTTAATCATTTACAATAATCTTTACACTCAATACAAAATTGTTGAATTTAAAAATTTGTGGGTTTGTTTATTTTTCGTATCTTTTATTTTGATGCAACTTATTGAATTTTTTATTTGGAAAACTATAAATAATAAATATTATAATAATATTTTTTCCATAATAGCAACATTATTAATACTACTACAACCTGTAGCAAGTTTGATGATTCTTTCTAATATTGATTTACGAAATAAATTATTGATTGTTTACTCTTTACTTGTCATACCGTATTCAATATATAAATTTAATAATCAAAATATTCATACTATTATCAGTTCAAACAAACATTTACATTGGAAATTTTTTAATTTTTCTTTAATTGAAAAATTTATTTGGTTATTTTTCATTTTATTCAGTTTATTTTATGAAGGATTATGGATTGCATTATTATTTGGTATTATTACATTAATTGTTATGTTATATTTTTATCACAAAGATCATACAGTGGGTTCTATGTGGTGCTGGATTATAAACAGTGTTTTCATTATATTAGGTTGTTATTTATTATTTTATTTACCATTCTTAGAAAATCAATAATATTGAATAAAAATACAAAAATACATAAATGTAAATTATATATTATATTATATCAAGGTTCTCATGTCGATTTTTCAATTCTTGTCAAAAAATAATAATAAAATTAAAAAAATAGGTTTTGAAGATATATTACATTCTATATCTTTAAATTATTCCGAAGATTATTTATTAATAAATACTTTATTACCTTCTGAACAAGATATTCTTATTCCCAACACAATATCTTATAACGCAGAAGAAGACATTGTAAATAATTTGATAAAAGAAGGGTCATTATACAAATATAATATTATTGTATATGGGAAAAATTGCTGTGATGAAACAGTTGAAAAAAAATGTCAACAATTAATCAAATTGGGATTTCCAAATGTATTTTTTTATCCTGGAGGAATGTTTGAATGGTGTTTACTTCAAGATGCATATAGTTTCAAAAATTTTCCTACAACAAAACCAGTAAAAGATATTTTATATTTTCGTTCTTCTCAAATTATTAAACGTAAGATAAATAATTCTCTACTTACTTGGAAGTTATAATTGCTTCATTTTCTGGATATGTCATTGTTTTTGGTAATGGTGGTAAACTAAACGATTCTGGTGGATTTGGTGGACACATTGTAATATTTGTATAAACACCATTCGTAAAATCAATTAATCTTTTAATATCATCTTCATTTATTGGGTTGTCCATATCTAATACATAACAACGTTGTGGTGATATTTTATTAAGCCATTTTTCATGATATTCATGACAATCTTTCAAATAATCCAATGTTATTTTTGTTTCACCACTACGATCACGTTTATGAATACGTTCTAGACATGTTTCAGGAGATGATTTTAAATAAATATATGCGTCTGTATTTAAATTTGGAGAATCATTATAAGATATTTTGTGTGTATCCGCATTCATTTTGTAAATTTGATACAAGGTATCTTCCATAAGATTATTATTATATAACATTTTTGTAAATACTTCATGATTGGATTCTAATGATCTTTCTGTTAATATAATTTTAGAAGCATTTAAATCACTAACAGCTTGAAGTAATTGATTCACTTGTGTAGAATATGCCATAATTTGAAAAGGAAAAGCATATTTTTCTGGATCTAAATAATATTTTGTTATCATATTATCATTTGTAATAGGATCTCGTACATCTTCCCATTGTTTTACTGGTTCAAACAAACAATTAATATCATAACTATTTTTTAATGATAATTCTTTTATTTTTGACAATAATGTTGATTTTCCAACACCAATATTTCCTTCAATTGAAATAATTATTGGTTTTTCATAAATATCTTTACCTGTATAAGAATAACATTCATCAATATAATGATAATTTGCTGTAGGTCTATTATTACGAATCATTTTGATGTTATTGTGTGTTGTGTTGATAAAAATATAATAATATATTCTTTATATTTTTATATTTCAATTTTTACACTTTTGGAAAAGTTCTCGTAAATGGGACATTTTCAACATTTATTTTAATTAAAACTGGATCACGATCCATACGTGAAATCCAAAACCAATAATTGTCTTTTTTAATATCAAATCCTATACAAAATTCTATGTTTACACATTCAAAATAAAATGGATCACTATATCTTAATGGTTCTAAAGTGGTACGATCAAGTTCAATAATAACATGAAAATAATGACGTGGTTTTGTTTCTTCACTAAAATGAACAACACCAATTAATGATTCACCTGTATCTACCATAATAGACGAACCTCGCATTTTTTTGAAAAAAGGTGCCAATTCTGTTTGTGGATATGATAAAATAATTTCTAATTTTTTTGTATTACTTTCTATATCATTATTTATTTCACCAATTTCTAATGGACCCCAACGATAAACAAATAATTCGCGTTTATGATATTTACTCTCTGGATTATTCAAAACTATTGGTATCCAATTTTTTTCCAAAAACGTTTCTGTAGGAGGAGTTACTAAATATGAATTTTTATAATTATAATTATCTATACAATAATCACCAATTATCATACGATTTCCACAAGTATTATGGTAACCTACTGTAGTAGCAATGTATTTTATTTTATCCCCAATGGAATACAATCGTATATCTTCAACACCACGAGAATAAAAATCATATTTTGGTAAATCAATGGTTTCTTCCATTTCTTGATAAAATTGAGGAATAAGATGATTGTGTTTTTTTTCACATCCTTCTGCATAATTTAATTCAGAATAATAATTTTTTGTTTGAATAATATTCGATTCGTCATAAAACATGTACATACTGTTATCACAACACCAATAATTTACATATCGAGTATTCAAAAGATGTTTTCCTTTATAATATAAATAAGAAGCTGAAGATGGGTTATATCCATCTATATGAGGATAATTATATGTATAAGATTCTGATCCTTTTGATTTTAATGATTGTGAAAATGTAGATACCCACATAGAATTAATAATTGTATCATTGTGATCAGCTTCATACCATTTTGGATTCCAGTCTGAATTAACTTCTAACCATGCCCAGAAATTGACTTCCCAAACCAAACGACGATTTTCTCGTAAGAAAATAGGCAAATAATGATTGTATAATTCATGAAATCTCAATATGGATTCTGCATCACCTAAAAAAAATCCACCACAAAATCGCCAATAAATTGTTTCAATAACATCATCAATATCTTTATTATATTTATCCCAACAACCTGGTATTACAAAACATTTGTCTTCAAAATAATCGCGTTTTCCCAAAATAGTTAAATATTCTATAGTAGGTAATTTATCTAAAAAAACATGAGAAATATTGAAATCAATCCAAGCAAAATGAGTAGAATTCCAAGGATTTTTTCTTACAGTATCTGCCATAAATTCCGATTTTGAATTAATGATAATCATATAATCGACTACATCTTTACTAACATTTCTTGTATTTGGTAATGATATTTGTTCTTTGTTTTCATTTATTGCTTCGTAGTTAATTACAGATACCAAACGTCCAACAATTGTATTTTCAATACTAATTATTTTCATCAATTTTATATTTTCTGGAAATTCTTCACATAATAATTTAATGTATTTTTCAAAAATAGGACAAACATAAATACAAATCTTTATTCCTGTACGAGCAATTTCACGGAAACGATCAATACGCCATGGAATCGTCTTTAATTCATAATATCCAGAATCGTAAATGTAAAAAAATGAAGTTACAAATGTAAGAGAAGACATTATCTTATTATATTTAATATATAATAAAATCTAAATCATTTTTAGATATTTATAAAAATTGAAACTTTTATTGATAATTCAATCATTTATATTCAAATTACAACACAACAATGACAACAACAATCACGAACGATGATAGTAACATTATTTTAGCGTTTGATACTGAAACAACTGGACTTTTTCCAAAAAGTGGTGATCCATACGAAATGAATAAATTACCTTATATTACTCAACTATCATTCATGTTATATGATAAAAAAAATAAAATTGTTTTGAAAACATACAATCAATATATTTGTATTCCAAACGATGTCCATATTTTACCTTTCATTAGTGAACTTACTGGTGTTACTAGAGAAAAATGTGATAATGGTGTTAATATTAATCACGCTTTAAATGAATTTTGGATAGCTTATAACCAATCAAATATTATTATTGCGCATAATATTGTATTTGACATTAAAATGATTGAACTTGAAATAATTCGGAATTCTGAATATTTAATTGACAAAAAAAGTACATTTATGTTTAATTCAACATATAATCATATTAAAAATATAAAACAACTATGCACTGGTAATATTGGACGTAATTATTCTATTGTAACAGTTAAATCATCAAATGGAAATACATACAAAAAAATGCCAAAATTAGGAGAATTATATGAACTACTTTTCAAAACACCAATGGTAGGTGCACATAATTCCTTGTATGATACCGATGCTTGTTTACAATGTTATTTAGAAATGGTAAAATAATAATATTTTGAATATACATCAATGGATAACAATTATCCAGAACACATTTCACAAACATCATTATCGTCATCATCATCATCCATATTTTTACGTTCTGGTTCAATCGTAAATTGTTGTGCCTGATGTGCCGCGCGACGACGTAAATAATACATTCCTGTTTTAAGACCTTTTTTCCAAGAGTAAAAATGCATTGATGTTAATGCATTATAATTTGGTTCTTCAATCCATGTATTCATACTTTGACTTTGACAAATGTATACACCACGATCTGCTGCCATATCAATAACTGTTTTCATAGGAATTTCCCAAACTGTACGATATTTTTCACGAATATTTTCTGGAATAATTTCAATATGTTGAATACTACCATTATTTGCAATGATATTATTTTTAATTTTTTCATTCCATAAATTTATTTTTATTAAATCGCTCATCAAATACTTGTTTGTCATAATAAATTCTCCCGCAATTGTACGACGACTATAAATATTACTTGTGATCGGTTCAAAACATTCATTGAATCCTAAAATTTGTGATGTTGATGCCGTTGGCATAGGCGCTAAAAGCAAAGAATTACGTAAACCATATTCTTTGATCTGTTCTCGCATCTTTGTCCAATCATATCTAATATTTGTAGGATCAAAATCCCACATATCAAATTGTAAAATTCCTTGACTTGTTGGAGACCCCACAAATGTTTCATAACTTCCTTCTTTCTGAGCCAATTCACAAGATCGTTCCAATGCCGCATGATACATCGTTTCAAAAATTTTTCGATTTACTTCTTTCGCTTCTTCACTAGTAAATGCCATATCCATCATAATAAATACATCAGCCAATCCTTGAATACCAATTCCAATAGGTCGATGACGCATATTACTTTTACGTGTTTTTTCAGTAGGATAATAATTCACATCAATAATACGATTCAAATTCTCTGTAACTACTTTGGTAACTTCATGTAGCTTTTCATAATCAAATGTTGGTGGTTCTCTTGAATGATCCAAATAACTAGGTAATGCTATAGATGCCAAATTACAAACAGCTGTTTCAGTATCATCTGAATATTCCGTAATTTCAGTACATAAATTTGAACTCTTAATTGTACCAACATTTTTTTGATTCGATTTTCGATTTACAGCATCTTTAAAAAGTAAATAAGGTGTTCCTGTTTCCATTTGAGCGTCCAATACTTGAAACCATAAATCACGTGCGTTCATCGTATTACGCCCTTTACCTTCCGTTTCATATTTTATATAGAGTTTATCAAATTCTTCACCATATACATCCGACAATCCCGGACATTCATCTGGACACATTAGTGTCCACTTACCATTATTCTTAATACGTTCCATAAACAAATCAGGAATCCATAAAGCATAAAATAAATCACGTGCTTTCAATTCTTCATCACCATGATTCTTACGCATCTGTAAAAATAATTCAATATCCGCATGCCATGGCTCCAAATAAATCGCAAAACTTCCATGTCTACGTCCACCACCATTTTTAACAAGACCATTATGTGTCAAAAAATTGTGATGATTCTCATTATCAACTTCAATATCAATTACTCTTCCTGAGTAATTCGAGATAAGAGTATTTTTATTAACAATACTGAATAAATACTTATCATGTTCAAAAAATGTGATATTGGTACTTGGTTTTACTTGGTTTTTTGAAATCAAATTACAAATAATTGGTTCTGTTGGAATATATAAAATATAATTTATTTGTCCACTAATTATATCCCCAACAGCTCCTGAAGTCAAAATACTTAATCTTAAAAGCATATATCGAACACTTTCTATAATATTTTTAGAAGTCATAACTAATGTGATTTGATTATCAGTTATTATTCCATCCGTTTCTAATATTCCTTTAATAAATTGTAATATTTTAGATTTTGGTAAATGTAATATACTCGGCATAACATTTTTTTTCTTATTATTATCATAACACATTTCATAAGTAAATTTAAAAATACTCGTTCGATTCCAAGATATTGTCAAATATTTTTCATTTTTTTTACTATAACTAATATCAATGTTTAATTTACTCAAATATTCTTTTATAAATAAAATAGTATTTGCCTGTTTTTCTTCATTTAATACGAGATAATATGTATTGTTTGTATTATTTATATCTCCAATACTTAATAAAATACCATAAAATCTACAGTCTTCTTCTGTAAAATGAATATTGTCCTTTTCATATCGAGGAATAGGAAATCCAATAAAATCATTTTTATTTATATTTTTTACTTCAATAAATTCAGCTGTAATCAAATTCCTATCTAACATATTTTTTATACTAATAAAATCTCTTTGAATATTCATATCGTTTTTGATTGTCCATAATGGGTGCATATCAGTCAATTTCAAAGGGGTCAATGTATGTTTAATATCTATTTCGTACATATCACCAAAATAATCATTATCCAATACTTTTCCAATTTCATAAAAATTTCCATCATCTGTAATAACTTCATCCCCAACTACAATATTTTTTATAGGTAATATACCACGTTTCGTATATACAATAGTATCTGGGTCTAAACATTGATCTACATATTTTGCTGTATGATTAAATACACGTAACATAGGCACAATTCCATTGGAACTTCCATTTGTCCCACGAATATGACTTCCTGACGCTCGAACATTATGAATATGTAAACCTATACCACCTGCCCATTTTGAAATCAGTGCACAATCCTTCAATGTATTATATATACCTTCAATACTATCACTTTCCATACATTGTAAAAAACAAGACGAGTTTTGTGGTCTTGGTGTTCCAGCATTAAATAATGTTGGAGTAGCATGAGTAAAATACTTTTTTGACATATAATTATATGTTTCGTATACCTTTTCCATATTCTCACCATGAATACCAATTGCCACCCTCAACCACATATGTTGAGGTCTTTCCATAATTTTTCCATTTATTCTCATCAAATAAGATTTTTCTAATGTTTTGAAACCAAAATAGTCGATCAAATAATCTTGATTATAATTACATAATTTATCAAGATCAAGTGAATATTTTTGTGATATTTCATATAATTCTTCACTAATCAATGGTGACGATTTTTCTTGTTTATCTAAATAATTATATAATTTTGACATAACTTCTGAAAAAGAATTAGATGTATTTTTATGATGATTTGAAACCACAATACGACCTGCTAATATATTATAATCCGTATGAATTGATGACATTGATGCACATTGTTCAGCAGTAAGATCATCGATCTTGGTTGTAGGAATTTTATCATATAATTGATCAATAACCTTCATTACAAGTGCTGTATAATTAATTTGAATACCAACCTCTTGTCCTGCTGATTTCAAACGTTTTAAAATTTTATCAAATTCAATCGTTTCTAAATCACCATTGCGTTTGGTAACCAACATTTCATTTTGTAATGAGGTTTCCATATTATTCTTTATTACTTAATATCATTCAAATATGTTTATATTATTTTTTGAATCTAATTTATTATTGGTTCATATATATGAAATAATTGATTCTTATTAAAATTCTCTGGTTCAGGCATCTTATTCATCTTATATAATTTATGTGCTTGTTTTGCTGTCTCCATACTTTCTTTATAATATTCAAATGGCATATCTTTTTTATCATTTTTACTTAAATGATAATATTTTTCAACCCAACCACCAAATGAACATCCTTCAAAATGTAAAATATGTAAATCATCAAACGGCATATTATATTTGAATTCACCATTTATTTCATTTTTATAACCAAAATCATGTGGACCTAACAAAATTATATTTGGGTCTTGTGTTCTACCTGCTGGTTTTCCATTTACATATGATTTACAAGGTGCTTCATTCGAACATCTTAAAAAATCTTTTGCTGAAAAACATGTATCCTGTTTTTTTTCATCAAAAATTGCTTCTGCATTTTCTAATTTAACCGTTTTATATTTTTCTGATAATGATATTAATTTATTTATATCTCCATGTAAAAGTTCGTCTGCGTCAATATGTATTAACCAATCAATATCGTATAATTGACCCACATTTTTCAATATTTTATTCACATATTCTTTTTGTCTATCAATTAATGAGGAATAATTATTACCTGTTTCATCACTTTTTCCTATTTCTAAAATCACGTCTGGTGAATCACGTAAATATTCTTCCCAGCTAGGACTATCTTCCAATCGAATAAAAAACTTTTTAATACCTATTTTTCGATGATATTTCAACCATAAAGGTAAATCTACAGGATTACGCATTAATGAAGCAAATGCTACACGCTTTTGATTGAAAAAATTTATTGCTGAAGTTTTTGAATTCCACCATAATTTTACTGAAATATATAATAACAATATTAGCAGAACTACTATAATAAATAATAAATAATAAATATTTACTGCTCTTACACTCATATTTAAAAATAAGTTATATTATACAAAGAAAATATTTGAATAATGTATAAATATACAAATATGACAATAATATTTGTAACTAAAACGATAATGTATTTTTTTATTTTATTTTTTATCTTTTATTTATTGTATGTTTTATTCAAAAGATTTCCAGAAAATGACGGAAAAACTATTATAACAGGTAAAAATACATCATCATACATAATTAATATGGATAAAAATAAAAATAGATTAAATACTATTACAGAATCTTATATGAATTCTGATATTAAAGAAATCCCTTTTCATCGATTTCCTGCAATAGTAGGAAAAAATGTAAATATTTCTGAATGGTTAACACAAGAAGCAATTCAAGAACTAAAACAAGTTGAAAATAAAAAATATCGAAACTATCACTATCAGCTAACACGTGGCGCAATTGGTTGTTTTTTAAGTCATTATACTTTAGCCAAACAACTTTTGACAGATAAACGTAACGATTATTATTTAAATATTGAAGATGATGTAACTATTTTATCAAATGGATTTCAAAAAATACAAGAAGCCGTTCTAAATGTTCCACAAGATTGGGATTTTGTATTATTTGGTTTTAATCGTATAGTTGAAAAAGAAAGAGTTGGCAATTTTATTATTCCTGATGGATTTTGGGGAACTCATGCTATGTTAATGAATAAATCAGGTGCTAAAAAAATTATTGATGAAGTTGATACACAAAAAATTGATGGACAAATTGATGCTTATATGTCTCGTATGGTCCAACAAAAAAAATTAAATGTTTATGTTTATGAACAACAATTGATTATTCCTATTGGAAACACATCAGATATTCAAGTTGAATTACGTATAAAAAATAATAATAATCCATTTAATTTTCGTGGTTATATTGTTTAAGTCGTATGGTGTAATTATTCTAATTTTACAATGGATTTATAATCTTTTAATTCAGGAGTATTTCGTTTCTTTGGTGCACGATGTTCGTAACCGTCTTTTCGTTCATTTTCTATAACTTTCCATGTTTCTAATATTTGAGGTAATACCGAATGAAACCATAATTTATTACGTTTTACTAATATACAAGAAAATTCATCTAAATACCAATAATGTGTCGTATAAATAATATGAGTTTCTTTGTATTCATGTTTTATTTGTTCAATCCAATTTTCTATGTATTCTTTTGTCAATAAACATTGAATTGGCATATAAACGTATTTTGGTACATTATTGTTAATTAATGATATATCCAATACATTCAATCTACGTTCTAATAAACATAAATAAACTCCTATTGTTTTTGTTTCATCCGTTAAAAATGAATAAAAATCTTCTTTATTTTCATATTCTTTGAATCGTGTTTCAATAAAATCACATTCGTTTAAATCACATGTTTCCATCTGAATTTGCATCTGAACCCAATATTCTTCCTTTGGTATCCTTGTTATTTCACGATTTACTATATTTTTTACTTCAATCATACGTCCAAATCTTTGTGAATTAATATCACTATTAATTCCATCTGGAGATGCCCCTATACATTTATATTTCATATGTTGAATACAACCAAAATCTTCTACTTTTGTAGAATAAAAATATTCATATAACATAATAGATATTGGTTCGTAAATATTACCCCATTGTCTAGCATTTGGTGTATAATAATTTGTTTGTTCTTGTTTTTGTGAAAACGGCTTACATTTCTCATAAATGAGACTATTTCTTTGCGATTCAGATCCAAGTGCTTTGTACAAATTACTTGCTGTCATTAAATTATAACGAAATTCATACCAGTCTTGTGTTTTTTGTTCTGGTTGATAGCGCAATTTTAATTCATTTATTTTATTCATCAATTCATTTTTTTCAACAGTAGAAACGAAATGTGTATTTATACACTGACGTGGTGGTAATTCTTCTTCTATTAAATCTAAATATTTTTCAACAAAATCTTCTATAAAATCAAATATTTCATCATAATTCGATTCATCACATAATTTAATATCTAACCACTCTTCGTAATAATGATCTGTTATCTTTTTTATCAAAATATTATTAAAATCTGGTTTTGAATACTCTGATATTATTGTATCTAAATATTCTCCTGTAATTTCAAAAAGATTTTCTTCGAAATCACATATCTCTTTTTCCGTAAAATTTTCAAAAAGATTTTCTTCGAAATCACACTTGAATATTTCTTCTTCTGTTGTTTCATTTCTTTCAATCTCGAAATCACCTTCATTATTAGAATCCGAATGTAGTGATTCTGATCTTTGTGGATATAACTCGAGGTTTTCCATTTGTATTATATTCATTCGTTTATATAATAAAGTATTTATATCTTAATATATTTTACTTGTAAATCAATTTTGTTCTTTTGTATCTGATTCTTTTGTATCTGATTCTTTTGTATCTGATTCTTTTGTATCTGATTCTTTTGTATCTGATTCTTTTGTATCTGATTCTTTTGTATCTGATTCTTTTGTATCTGATTC
>Ga0114975_10000761_pt1 | contig 23883 bp, 25 predicted proteins | sample S_130626_EF_Meta_FD_87031 | JGI IMG/M metagenome (GOLD analysis project Ga0114975, IMG submission 87031) | Freshwater microbial communities from Lake Simoncouche, Canada to study carbon cycling - S_130626_EF_MetaG | ecosystem: Environmental > Aquatic > Freshwater > Lake | place: Lake...
TCTGCACTTCTTAATGGTGAACGTATGACGCAGATTTCTCCCGATGCTGTTGGTCATACTTTTACTATTCATGGTTTAGCTGTTGGCCAAGATGAATTCTTTGTGAGCGTTCCAATGAAGGCAGTTGCTGAAGAAGATATGCCTGAAGAGGGATATTCATCTAAGCCAAACGTCACAGTATTTACATTTATTACTGGTGGACCTGGTGAATATATTTGGAACTGCGAGTATCCATGTGGTGACGGAACTATCGCCAAGTTCGGTGCAGCGATGTCAACAATGGGTTACATGTCCGGCCACTTTACAGTGAAGGGATAAGGCGCTATGACTGATTTAATGACACCAAAACCTTCACAGTGGTGGAAAAAAGATGACGTTAAGAAAACCTTTATTCTCTGGATACTCTGCACAGCAGTAATTGGTTATGTTGGCGTTGAATTCCATGTTCGCAACATGGTTGATCCTGCGTCAGAGACTATGTCTAGCGTTATTTCTTTGATGCGCATCTTTACTTGGGCAGCTGCTCCTGTTGCTGGACTTGTGTCAGCAATTTCAATTACGGTTCTAACTTCTAAGCGTCATTATGGCGATAATCCTCCAGCTGAAGCTGACCACGAAATTCGTAACTCTCCAAAGGCAGCAGCAGTTTGGATAGTTGTCTCTGGTCTCATGTGTTTGTTTGCTCTCATTGGCGGTTTAATCGTTTTACAACATGACAATGAAGCCATCCTGGATACAGAAGCTATTCAAGTAAACGTTACTGGCCAGCAATGGCTTTGGAACTTTGACTATGAGAATGGTGCTCGAAGTGAAGATCTTTACCTTCCAGTTGATAAGCCAGTTGTTTTCCACATTACTAGCGTGGACGTTAAGCATTCGTTCTGGGTAGTTCAAATGGGAATCAAGATGGATGCAAATCCTGGGTATACAACTGAGACTGCTGTAACTCCGAACAAGATTGGTGTATTTGATGTTCGATGCGCCGAGCTGTGTGGATTACTACATGCATACATGCAAACGAAAGTTCACGTAGTAAGTCAGGCAGATTATGACGCATGGTTAAGTGCGCATGGAGCAACGGAAGCAGGCGCATAATGACAACACTTACTCAGCACAAAGCAGTAGCACCTGGAAAGTCAATCATTGAGAAACTCAATGTGTTTACAGCACTTGCACTTGGAGTAATTAGCGCAATTGTTGTTTGGAGACTCTCGCTAGCTTTCTTGCCTGAAGAGTCTGAAAGTGCTCGACTATTTTCACGTGAAGATAAAATCACACTACTTTCTATGTGTGCATGGTTTGTTGGCTTCATGACTGGCATTGGTGCACTTGTTGGACCATTCCGCTGGTTGATGGGCAAAGACTTATCTCATTCTGAGAATATGTTTTTGGCCGGAGAAAATATGGGTCCAAAGCGATATTTGCGCTACACAACAGATCACAAAGTTGTTGGTATCCAGTACCTCTTCATCACAATCTTAATTTTCTTCTTGGGTGGTGGGTTAGCGATGCTCATTCGTACAAACCTTGGAACACCTGAAGGTGGTTGGTTACATGCTCAGGCGTATAACTCAATCGTAGGAACACATGGAATTTTGATGATCGTAGGAACAATCATCATGGTTACAGGTCCATTCGGTAACTTCATCATGCCAATCATGATCGGTGCTAGAGATATGGCTTTCCCTCGCCTGAACGCATTGAGCTTCTGGCTCATTGTCGCGGCAGCTGTGCCACTTATCTGGGGTCAGTTCATCGGTGGCATTACAACTGGTTGGTCTGCTTATAACCCTCTAGCTGGTCAAGCACCTTTGGGTATGGATGGTTACATCATGTACATCTGTATTTTTGCAATTTCAACAATGGTTGCTGGTGCAAACATCACAACTACCGTTGTGAAGATGCGTGCAAAGGGTATGACTTGGAATCGCACACCAATCTTTATCTACGGTGTAGTGGCTTCGGTTGCACTTGCGTTACCAGCGTTCCCAGTCTTTTTCTTGTCACAAGTTTTGTCAGCATTTGACCGAGCTTTAGATACATCTTTCTACAACACTGCAGGCGGTGGAAGTGGGTGGTTGTATGAGAACTTATTCTGGATCATGGGTCACCCAGAGGTTTATGTAATTTTGATTCCTGCAATTGCAGCTCTAATGGAAATGGCGCCAGTGTTTACACGACGTCCACTCTTTAGTTTCAACGTTGCGGTTTTAGGCATCGCTGGTATTTCAGGATTATCAGTTTTGGTGTGGGCTCACCATATGTACATCTCAGGATGGGCTCCACTACTTAATGCCCCATTTATGTTAACAACTGAGTTAATTTCAATTCCAACGGGAATGTTGTTCTTAGTGTTGGTCGGAACACTCTGGCGTGGGCGAATATGGATGACCATGCCGCTCATGTCAATTATGGCGCTGTTATGGAACTTTATGATTGGCGGAGTAACTGGAATTTATCTTTCAGATGTTCCAGCTGATGCCTTCTTGCACGGTTCAATGTATGTGACCGCCCACTTCCACTACACATTAATGGGTGCTGGTTTAACTGGTGCTCTCGCAGCACTTGTTTACTGGTTCCCAAAGATGACAGGTCGTATGTTTGATAAGACTCTGAGTTGGATTGCCTTCTGGCTAGTTCAGATCGGCTTTAATGTGGCCTTCATCGGCATGTTTATGGTTGGTCTTGCTGGTCAGCCACGACGCGTTGAGTCATATGCACCAACATTTAATACCGCCAATTTAGTAACAACTATTGGTGCTTACACAATCATGATCGGAATGTTAGTTCTGCTTCATGGAGTAATTTCATCTGCACGCAATGGAGTTAAGGCACCTAAGAATCCTTGGCAAGCAAAGACATTGGAATGGACAGTTGACTATCCAATTCCTCTTGAGAATTTTGATGTTCTTCCAGTAGTAACATCGGATGCATACGGTTACGGAAAGGCAAAGTCATGAGCGTAGAAACACATGCACACCACGAACATCCAGATGTAGTTGGAAGTCGCAATCGCCTTGGCGTGATTTTATTGCTGGTTGCAGATATTGCATTTGCTCTCAGTATGGTCTTCGTTTATTTCTACTTACGTGGACAAAATGTCAATGACATGTGGTTACCTGCAGCAACTGCAGATCGTCCAGCTATTGAACCTTTATCAGCTGGTCCAGGTTGGACAGTCACACTAATTGTTGCACTTGGTTTAGTTGCGCACATCTATGGTTTGAGAGGCGCACGATCACAAAACCAAACACAGTTGAAACTGGGATCATTAGTTGCACTTGTGATGTCAGTAGTTGCCATGGTTTATCAGTACAACACAATTGCATCAGCACCATTCACATTCTCAGACGGTGCATATGTTTCATGCTTCTATATGTTTACAATCATGAACATGGTCCACATTCTTCTGACCGTGTTTATTTCTCTTGGAAACTGGAATCGTGCGCGCCTAGGTCTCTATGTTGAGAATTTCTGGCACGTCGATATCGTGCGAATATGGTGGATCTGGATGGTTGTGTCATCATTGCTAGGTGCATTCTCACTCAGCTACCCGTAAAAACAGCCCTAACTGGATCAGCCTCTACATCGCCTTAGGCGTTGTCTGGGGCTCTTCCTTTATCTTCATCAAGATGGGATTGGAGTTCCTAACCCCTATTGGCGTGGCTTTTGGCCGCGTTTCCCTAGGAGCGCTCACCTTAGTTTTCTGGGCACGCTACAAAGGAATAGAGCTTCCTAAGGATAAGAAACTGTGGCTGCACCTGTGGGTTGTCGCTTTACTACTAAATGTAATTCCAGGATTTCTCTTTGCTTTTGCTGAAACTAAAGTTACTTCCATTCTGGCTGGAATCATTAATGCCGTAACACCATTGATGACTTTGCTGGCAATCATGATTGCCTTTAGAGAAGAAAAACCTAAGAACTACCAGGTTGTTGGATTGTTGCTTGGTTTTCTCGGCGTGCTGACTGTTCTTGGTGCTTGGCAAGGCTTAGGTGCTAACCCTGTCATTGCAGTTGTTGCACTTCTAATTGCAGTGACTTGCTATGGAGTTTCATTTCCTTATTCGCGCAAATTTGTTTTGCCACATAAGTTAAAACCAGAAGCTATTGCAGCTGGGCAAGTTTCAGCTGGTGCTCTCACGCTATTGCCCTTCTATCTCATTGATGGAATTGCAAAGGATGAATATCGACTAGGACCAGTCCTTGCAATGATTGCACTGGGAGTCTTTGGTAGTGGCTTTGCATATATTTGGAACTTTAAAATCATGGAGGCTGCAGGAAGTGCAATTGCCAGTACGGTTACATATGTGACACCGGTGGTTGCGGTGATTGTTGGAATTATCTTCTTGGGTGAATCCGTTGTGTGGAATGAACCAGTTGGTGCTTTGATAGTTTTACTTGGCGCAGCTATTGGTCAACAGCGCATCAAGATCTTTAATCGATCTTAAATCCATCTGTAATAGGTCCTAAATCAATTCCAGCTGCAGTGTGGTTACTTTGTTCACCGCGCGCTAATTGAGCAGCATGAGCTTTGTTATGCCAGCGCTCTTCAATCTTGCCGTATTTCCACAGCAGTAATGCCACAGTCCAGACCACAGCAAATGCGGCCACAATGAAGTATCCAGCACTGTTTAAATTGAAGGCCAGTGCATAGTCCCAAAAGCCACCAGTTAAGTTTAACTGTTGGGCAAAGACTTGGCAGAGTTCTAATCCTCCAACAAATAATGCAACTCCTACAGAGAGTCCAGTAATAATGATGTTGTAGTAAACCTTGCGCACTGGTTTTGAAAACGCCCAGCCATAAGCAAAGTTCATGAAAGAACCATCGATTGTGTCAAGCAAGCTCATGCCAGCGGCAAAGAACAATGGAAGCGAAAGAATTGCCCACCACGGTAGTCCGGCAATAACTGAAGTTCCAGCCAGAACTAGTAAACCAACTTCAGTTGCAGTATCAAAACCTAGACCAAAGAGAATGCCTAGTGGATACATCTTCCATGATGCATCGATGCGTCGGGCGATTGGGCCAAAGAAGCGCATGAGTAAACCACGAGAGTTTAAGTGTTTTTCTAATTCTTCTTCGTTGTATGTGCCTTTACGCATTTGAATAAAAACACCAACAATAGAAACCAAAATAACAAGATTAAGAATTGCAATCAGCATTAGGAATGTTCCACTTACAGTCAGACCGATAAGGCCGGTGTAGTGATGGAGTTGAGAGTTTTCATCTTTTAGTTGTGAACCTAGAGCTTTAATTCCAAAGTTGAGCAGGAGCGCAAGAACGGCAACAACAGACGAGTGACCAAGCGAGAAGAAGAAACCCACAGCAAGCGGGCGCTTGCCTTCTGACATTAATTTACGAGTTGTGTTATCAATGGCACTAATGTGATCGGCATCAAATGCGTGGCGCATACCTAATGTGTATGCAAGAGCTGCAGTTCCCCAACCAAAAAGAGTTCCATCACTTAACTCGTATCTTCCAGAAGTTGCTTGCCACATTAATAGAGCGCCAGATACGTGAAGGAAAAGAATGAACCCAAACATGGCAGCCATTCGGCGCCATTCATCGCGTGTGAGCATCTGGGCAAGCGGGGTGCGCTCAACCGGCTTAACTACGACGTTCAAGGGGTGCCTCCTAGTTGCGAATGATTTGCAGGTAGAAAGCGTAAGTCAGGCTCAGGCGGCTGTCTATTTGAAACAAGTTTAAGGTTGGCAGATGAGGTTAACGGTGCTCTGTGCCCTTGTTCTAGGGCTTATGGCACCCGTGGCTGCCCCGGCCCAGGAATGCACGTGGCAAGCCGGTTGGGTTAAAGAAGAGAACACAAAGGCAGGGGAGAAAAACTGGGACTCAGATGTCACGATGCGCTTTAGCGCCGATTTCTCACGGCGCAAAGAAGCCAAACGAGTGGAAGGATATTTTGATCAGACAAGTATTGGTTGCGGGCAAAGTGCATCCTTAACAATTGTTGGCGCAAAGTCTGTAGATGTCTGGCTCTACCGCATTGGCTACTACAAAGGAGCTGGCGCTCGCTTAATACAAATCGTTAAATCGGCAAAGAAGATTACTGCTACACAATCAATGCCTCCAGGTCAGTACTTAGTTAAATTAAAATCGCCTGGCTATCGATCTACATTTGTTCCGCTCATGATTACAGGGCAAGTGCCAAGTAATGTAACTTTCATTTCTTCCGTCTTAACATGGCAGGCATATAACCAGTGGGGTGGCGTTTCACTCTATAAAGGTGCTGATGGGCAAAGAGAAACACGATCAACATCAGTTTCACTCGATCGTCCCTATGATGGCGATGGTTCTGGGCAATTTAGATATATGGAGCAACCGCTTGTTCAATTGATGGAACAACGTGGTTTAGACATAAACTACTTAACAGATGTTGATTTAGATAAAGCACCTGAGATTAATTCTGCCTCAATTGTTCTTGGTGGACATAGTGAATTCTGGACACAATCAATGCGTGCTGTCATTGAAAAAGAAATTAACGAGGGCACGAACTTATTAATCTTTGGTGGAAATACTGCATACGCAAAAACAGAATTAAGGAGCAGAACTATGAATCAAAGAATTCCTTTTCGAGATATCAATCAACCGGAATCATTGTTCATGGGGTCACAGTTTTTTGCAGTGGGAATTAAGAAAGATTTAGAGGTTCAAGCAGCAAATAGTTGGCCCTTTAATGTTCTAGGTAAAGTGGGCAAGATCAACGGTATTTACGGCTATGAAGCCGATACAGCGATGGGAACAAAAGGTCCTGGAGTTGAGGTTTTAGCACGAGCAAGCATTAGCCCGACCGAGAAGGGCTTTGTAGCGATGAGTACGTACTACGCAGCCCCTAGTGGCGCAGGAGTGCTGAATTTGGGCACAAATGCGTGGGTCTGTGCGATGGCCAATCGTTGCCCCTGGGGCCACAGCTTTGATGCAAAGACTATTCAACAAATTCGACAAGTTACCACTGCGATTATTGCGCAAGCCGGACGAGAAAAGATTGGGAATTGGCGGGTGCCACATATCGATATTCCCACTCGCCCCTAAGAGTTAGCGTATAGAGTCACACTCGTGAGTGAAGATGACGACATGGAAGAACTCATCACCGAGGAAATGCTTTGGGATCGTATTCCTGAAGTAGATGGCGAAGAACGTGCCAGTACATACTATGAATTAAGTGCGCGAATTTATGCACGTGGACAATATGACGAAGCCTTAGCCTTAGCTGAAACAGCACGCGATATTTATTCAACTCTTGGAGATAGCGCACCGAGTGAAGGTTTAGCTCAAGCATATTCAGCAATTGGTTATAACTTGAATCAATTAAAGCGTATGGATGAAGCTGCAACTGCAATGAGTAAAGCGGTTGAAATTTTGCGCGAGAACAAATCACCTATCGCGCTAGAGCTTGCTTGCACATTGGGTGAGTGGTGGTACACCTCCAAGCAATATGACAAAGTTGTTGAAACTATGAATGAATGTGCACAAGAGCATTTAGTTGATGGAAATGAAATTGGTGCAGCCAATGATCTACATCTCATAGGTTGCGCAGAACGTGAACTTAAGAACTATGAAAAATCAATTGACGCATTCAAAGAAGCTCGTGCGCTATTTAAGCGAAACAAAGAAGTAATTCATGTTGCCCGTTGCGATCAAAAAATTGCTTCATGCTTAATCGAATTAGGTGAAGGAGAATTAGCCCTTGAAACTGCCCGCAAAGCAGTTGATGTCTTTGAAACAGGCCATGATCATCGCCGTGAAACTTTTGCTCAATTTGAATACGGCAAAGCTCAAATTCTGCTTGAGAAATTTGATGATGCGCTAGCTACTCTGGAGCAAGTCCTATCAGTTGTCAGCGAAGATGAGCCTAAAGACTTCGAATTCATTGTTGATCTTGAGTCAAGAATTGCCAAGATTATTCGTATGCAGGGCCGCACCGATGAAGCTGACGAGATTGAGCGGCGTTTAAAAGCGGTTCAAGATGCTTTAGCTGATGAAGCAGAAGTGTGATTAAGGGCTAAAACTAAGGCGCCAATTAAGGCTCCACCTGCAGCAACTACTAATGGCCACTGTGTTGGGCCTTTACTCCACAGCGCTCCACCCCAAATTCCTGCACCAAGGACTGCAAAGTTCATTGATGCTTGGTAAACACCTTGTGCGCGACCACGATGATTTGCTTCACTCATTCCTGCAATCCAAGCTTTACCAACTCCATCTGTAAGTGCTGGGAACAATCCATAGAGCGCTAGCGCAATGAGTGCAATTGTGTGGTTTTGTGTTAATCCTAGAGTGGCATATGCAGCAGCAAAAGCAACCAAACCAACTGCGTAAACAACTCTTGGTGAGTATTTATCTGCAATAGCTCCACCTGGAAAGGCGGCCAAGACCGTTACCCCGCTAAAGAGCATGTAAGAGAGAACAACACCTTGAGTTGAGAACCCGATGTCGTGTAAACGTAATAGTAAAAGTACATCTGGAATATTTGTCAGTTGGATTAAAACCAACAACGTAATCGACTTTTTAAGTGCCGCTGGCAAAGGTGGATGTTTCACCTTTACTTTGATTTCAACTTTTTTAGGCTTTACAAAATTTTCTCTCACAAACAAAGTGAGTAATCCAGAAATAATTGCAGGAATCAATGCCCACATTGCCACAGCACGCACATCACCATCGAGCATTGCCAAACCAATCAGTGCAATACCAGGTCCAATTACCGCACCGATATTGTCACCCGTGCGATGGAACCCAAAAGCCTTACCGAGGTGGGCTTTATCAACTGAATCAGTGATCAAAGCATCACGTGGCGCACCGCGCATGCCTTTACCAATGCGATCTGTAACGCGACCAAGAAAAACAAGAGGCCAAGAGGTGGCAACAACTACAAGTGCTTTACCAACGCCAGCCAAGGAGTAACCAGAGATAACAAAGGGTTTGCGCCCTAAACGATCACTGGATTTTCCACTAATTAACTTGGTAAATCCTGCCGCAGCTTCAGCACACCCTTCAATTAGACCCAGCGCCAAAGGTGCTGCTCCAATTACACCTGTGAGCAAAATTGGAAGCAAGGGATAAAGAAGTTCACTTGCGGCATCTTGTGCCAATGAAACCATTGTGAGAAGAATTAAATTGCGCGTGAGCCAGATTCTCTTCATCGCGGCAGGTGCTGCAATGCCCAGTGATACATTGCAATTGCTCCAGCAGCAGAGGCATTCATAGATCTAGTAGAACCGTACTGATTGATTTCATAAAGAACTTCACACACAGCAATTCCTTCATCAGACATTCCTGCACCTTCTTGACCAAATAGAAGTACACATTTTTCAGGAAGCTGAGCAGACTCCAACTGTTTTGATCCAGGAACGTTATCTATACCAATAATAGGTAAGTCATTTTCTTTACACCACACAGCGAAATCTTCAACCGTTGGATGATGATGCACCGTCAAATACCTATCCGTCACCATTGCACCGCGCTTATTCCAGTCACGTTTACCAACAATATGAACACCTGAGACATTGAATGCATTTGCAGTTCGAACAATTGATCCAATATTCAAATCGTGTTGCCAATTTTCAATTGCAATCTGCAGTTTGTGCCGTTTCGAATCTAGATCAGCGACTATGGCTTCAACTGTCCAATATCTGTAGTGATCTAAGACATTTCTGCGATCTCCGTTTAGTAATAACTCAGGATCATATTGAGCGCCTTCTGGCCATGGTTTTTCATGAGGCCCAACACCAACTACTGGGAAGAATTCACCCGGGCCAATTGAGGCTGGGGTAGTTGGATTAGACATGTATGCACTCTAAACTGAATGCATGTCAGCTATCAATACAGTCCTGTATGTAGTCCATATCCTTTGCGTGATTGCGATATTTTCTTTGCTGCTACACCAGTGGAATAAGAATCCACGTAAATTCAATCCAGGAATTTTGCATGCGGGCCTAACAGCCCTTATTGCTGGCCTGGCAATGGTGGGTATGTGGGGAACTGTTCACCCAGATGAGACTCTTAATCACACAAAAGTGGGCATTAAGTTGTTAATCCTCATCGTCATCCTTGTAATTGGCTATGCAAATGTGAAAAAGCCGGTTTTGGCTAAAAACACATGGCTGCTTTTGATTGGCCTGACGACAACAAATATCCTCATTGCATCACTTTGGCACTAGTAGATAGATGCGATCTCGTAGATTTATAGTTCTACTTGCACTAGCTACAGTTCTAACTGCAGCACCTGCAAGTGCGGTGCTATCGCCAGCTTCTATCCCGGCGGCTTTTGAAGAACTGCTAAAGCAGCCATCCCTTTCGAATCCTGCAATGATTTTGATTGATGGAACATCTGGTGAAGTTGTTTATGAGAAGAATGCATATTCACAGCGTAAACCAGCATCAGTGATGAAAATTTTTTCTGGTGCTGTTGCAATCAAATATTTAGATATGCAATCACGCTTTACGACAAATATTTCCTTTGGCATAGAAGAAAAGAATTTAGTGATTCAGGGAAGTTATGATCCTTGGATAAGTTTGAGCCATAGTGTTGCAAACAAAATGGATCGCGCTTCATTACCTTATTTAGCATTTAACTCCTTAACGGCCATCAAAAAGAGTAATAAGGGATCACTCAAAGGAATTACGGTTCTATATTCAGATTTATACTCTCAGGATGTCGCAAATCTCAAAGTATTCTGGGCAAAGCGCGGTTTTAAACCTGTAATGAAGCCAATAAGCACTGATGAGGCTTTACTTAATGCCGGCGAATTCATAGTCGGTGATCAGTCACCTGAAATTTCTAAAATCTTGGATTACACACTTCTGTGGAGTGAGAATAATCTGGCTGAAAGATTGGCTCGATTATCAGCACGGGCTGCAGGAAATCCATTCAACGATAAAGGCGTGGCTCAAGTTTTCGAATCGTTGCTTGCCGAATATGGAATTGATTCCAGCAAGCTAGTCGTTAAAGATGCCAGCGGATTGTCTAAAGAAAACCGAGTGACTGCAACTATGTTGGGCCAACTTCTCTATCAATTGCGCAAAGATCCAAAGTACGCACTTCTTTATAGTTCACTACCAGTTGGTGGAGTTTCCGGGACTTTACGTTCACGATTTCTAACCACAGCGCCAAGTGCCGTGGGATTAGTGCGAGCAAAGACTGGGACATTAAATGGAACAGTAACTTTGGCGGGCTATGTTGAGTCAACTGACCGAGAGTATGTCTTTGTAACTTTAGCTGATGAGATTTCAAGAGGAACTAAATCAAGTGCTAAAGCACGGGCAGCCATTGATAGATTGCTAGGAAGAATTGCAGCACCAAATATTCCTGCAGAGATATCGGCAGTACCAGCTACACCTTAATTATTTGTTATCAAAAATCTTTATAGCGCCACCATAGCAAGCGACCCACGTGCGTGAAGTTGGGGAGTCATAAGTAATACCAATTGGCTCATTACATACCTTTAAGTTTTGTATTACTTTCATGTCACTTGTGCGCACTTTTGACATAGTGTCACTTACAAAATTAACAACAAAAAGTGCGGTGCCATCGCTTGAGATTGCAAGACTTCGCGCCGCATTTCCAGTCTTAACGCTCTTACCGGCTTTGTTGTTGGCTAAATCCCAGGAGGCAACTTTGCCCGATAAATTCATGGTCACATACATCATTGAGTTATCAGGAGATAAGACAATTGCTCGTGGGTTGCTTCCAATTGGAATATAGGAAATAGAGAAATCTTCCAAGTTAATTACATGAATCCGATTGCCACCCATTTCGGCAACATATGCAAACTTTGAGTCATTACTGACTGCAATGCCGCGTGGATAACGTCCGATTTTGATTGTCTTAAAAACTTTTTGTGATGCAATTGAGATGACCTTAAGATCGTAAGAACACCAGTTGGAAACAAGCACATATTTGTTATCTGGCGTTACTTCTACAACTTTTGGGACAGAACCAACGGGATAGACATTATCTATTTCATAGTTTGCCAGGTTGATTCGATAGAGAAAACTTGTGTCAAAACCAGAGGCTGGCGAGCAAGTGTCATGACCTTCACGGTTAAAACCTTTGCCATACATTGCGTAATTAGTTACATACAAGTATTTACCATCAGGTGAATAAGCACCTTCAACAGGAGCTCCTTTATAGATTGAAGAGTACTTTGAATACCCAAACTTAGATAGCTGAACAGAGTCTGGAACGGTTTTAATCAATTCAAAAGAATTTGCGTCATAAATTGTGACACTGTGTCTGTACATCATGTTATGTGCACTCACTAGTCCGTTACCAGATGATCGGACCGACTTTGGTGAAATGTCACCCGTAATTGTTTTAACTAGCGACATCTTTGTATCTGCAGAAATAACTTCACTCTGTGCCGGTGTTGCAATGACACAGAGTGAAGATATTAATAAAACTGCTAAAAAGTTACGGCGCATGCCCTAACTGTAATGGCTATGGCTTAGTCGTCATCGCCTTCTTCTTCATCATCACCGTGTTCGCCACCTTCATGGCCTTCACGTTCGCCACCCTTAGGCTTTTTTGCGAGTGGGTTTGCAACTCCAGGAGATGCTGGTGCTTGAGGTGCAACAGTTTCTGCCGCTGTTGTGGCCGCAGCAGATGCATCACTATTTGCAGGTGCGACTGATTGAGATTGTGTAGGAGTTTGGGTTGAAACCACAGCTGCGGGTGCGACTGTTTCAGTTGCATTTGCAGGGGATTGTTCTTGTGGTTGTGCAAATATTGCTCCGACACCAATGATGGCGGCCACAGCAACCAAAGCCATGATCGGTAATCCCTTTGAAATCTTGCGAGTAGATGCTGAATTATCTGCATCTGCTATTTGGAACCATTCAGGCTTGTTATCCGGTGTCATGGTGTGGTCCTTTCGTTAAGGAGAAAGTAGCCCATCTGCCTGAGAGAGAACTGAGAACGATGCACGAGATTGCTGAGTAATCTAAGCCAGTGAGCACAATTATGCGGGGCTACCTGGATTTGATGAAACTTCGGGTAGTTGAACTACTCCTCGTCTCTACTTTGCCGGCCATGGTCTTAGCTGCCAAAGGCCTTCCATCATTTTCACTGGTTGCAGCCACGATTGTTGCAGGAACATTATCTGCCGGCAGCGCCAATGCATTTAATATGGTCATTGAAAGTGACATTGATAAATTAATGGCGCGCACTTCTAAGCGTCCAATTGTCACCGGAGTAATTAGCAAAACAAATGCTGCACTATTTGCCACACTCATTGGAATTCTGTCATTAGTTATGTTCTGGGTTTTCACGACACCACTTGCAACCTTTTTATCTCTGATTGCAATTGCTTTTTATGTCCTTGTTTACACAATGGCTCTTAAGCGCAGAACCTCACAGAATATTGTTTGGGGTGGGGCAGCAGGATGCATGCCAGTTCTTATTGGTTGGGCTGCCGTTACTAACTCTCTTTCAATGACTGCGCTTGCATTCTTTATGGTGATTTTCTTTTGGACACCACCACACTTTTGGGCGTTAGCAATCAAATACAAAGATGACTACTCAGCGGCAGGAATTCCAATGCTGCCAGTGGTTGCAACGAAAGCTCGAGTCCACAAAGAAATGTGGTTCCACACAATCATGATGATCATCTGTTCAATTTGGTTGATTATTTCTGCTGGACTTCCCTTATGGTCAATGGTTATCACAGTCTTATTGGGCCTTGTTTTTGCCCGTGAATTAATTGCACTCAAAGAGGGATCAGAAAACTATGGAAAGACTGCTGCCAAGATTTTTCAGTGGTCGATAACTTATTTAAGTTTGCTATCAGTAGTACTTGTTGTTGCTCAACTTAGCGCTTGAGATAAATCTTTAATCAAGTCAGTTGAATGCTCTAATCCAACAGATAAACGCAGTACTGATTCTGTAATACCCATCTCAGCCTGAACTTCAGGGGCTAAACGGCGGTGAGTACTCGATGCAGGGTGAGTGATGAGAGATTTACTATCACCTAGATTATTTGAGATATCAATGACTTTAAGCTTATTCATAAAGGCGAAAACAGCCTCTTGATTGCCAGCAAATTCAATACCAATAGTCGTTCCGCCGCCAGACATCTGTTTCTTGGCTAGTTCATAACCAGGATGGGATTTAAGTCCAGGGAAGCGAACAGATTTAATTTCCGTGCGGCTTTCAAGAAACTCTGCAACTGCTTGCGCATTCTCGCTCATTCTTTGAACCCGCATTTCCATAGTTTCTAAAGATTTCACTAAAACCCAGGCATTGAATGCACTGAGTGCAGGGCCGGTATGGCGAACAAAGGGAAGTAGTTTTTCATAAATATATTCGCGTGAGCCAAGTAAAGCCCCAGCTAAAACACGACCTTGACCATCAATATGTTTTGTTGCTGAATACATAACAACGTCAGCGCCAAGTTGTAGTGGCTTCTGTAAGATAGGAGATGCCATAACATTATCAACAATCACCGTTGCACCGACTTTATGTGCAAGATCGCTGACCATTTGAATATCTACGATTTCAAGTAATGGATTACTTGGTGTTTCAATAAATACGGCTTTAGTTGGTTTGTTCAATGCCTTTGCCCATACTGCAGGGTCATTTCCTTTTACTAGTTCAAAGGTGACACCCCATTTTGGCAAGAATTCTGTAATCACAACATGGCAGGAAGAAAACATTGCAGCTGATGCAACTACATGGTCGCCTTGTTCAACAATGCAAGCAAGGGATGCAAACATTGCAGACATTCCAGATCCAGTTGCTACGCAGTACTCTGCACCTTCAATTGCTGCCAAGCGTTGTTCAAACATCGCAATAGTTGGGTTATGAAAACGGCTGTAAAGGAAATGATCTGTTTCTTCAGCAAATGAAGAGAACGCTTCTTCAGCAGAGGAGTAAGTGAAGCCACTATTTAAATAAAGAGCTTCTGATGTTTCACCAAAACCGGAGCGTGCAAGACCTGTGCGCACAGCATGAGTCTGTGGGTGAAGTTCCCACTGTGGCTCTTCGCGCTCATTGATGGGCTGTAGGCCCCATGGTCGTTTGCTCATGGGGTAATTGTGGCAGAGTTACACCCATCTCCAATACGGCAATTTCAGTTACAGATTTAAGCAAGAAATATGGAGACCAAGTAGCCGTTTCCCATGCCACCTTCGAAGTTCCTCTTGGAACGATCTGTGGCTTTGTAGGCCCCAATGGCTCTGGCAAGACAACGACAATGCGAATGCTTCTTGGACTCATTACTCCAACTGGGGGCACCGGGGAAATCTTGGGCGAATCAATTAAGCACCCAGAGAGATATCTACCTCGTGTTGGCGCAATGATTGAAGGACCCGCTTTTTATCCAGCGTTAAGCGGAAAAGAAAATTTAAATGTATTGGCAACCTTAGGCGGATTTTCAACAGATCGCGTTCAAGGATTGTTGGAACAAGTTGGCCTAGGTGAACGCGGGAAATCAAAGTTCAAAACATATTCACTAGGAATGAAGCAGCGCTTAGGTATTGCTGCTGCGTTACTACCAAATCCAAAATTGTTAATGCTTGATGAACCAACAAATGGTTTAGATCCAGAAGGTATTCAAGAAGTCCGCGCGCTACTTCGCTCATTGGCTAATGATGGAACATCGGTATTCGTTTCTTCTCACTTGCTTTCAGAGCTTGAATTGATTAGTGATTACTTAGTAATGCTGCGCAAAGGTGAAGTAGTTTTCACTGGAAAAATGACTGATTTAATGTTGAGCCAACAACCAGTGATTATTGCTAAAGGCGCAAGTGAAAATGATTTAATTAAATTATTAGCAATTGCTGAACAAGCTGGCCATCATGCAACGATTCGTGATGGGGCAGTTCATGTGCAGGGGCCCGCTGAATGGGCTTTGGATTTTAATCGTGCGGCATTTAACGCCGGTATTACCTTGTCCCAGTTAACGCCGCAGCTTCCAAACCTTGAAGAAACTTTCTTCGAAATGACAGGTGACAAATAATGTGGAATGTAGCCTTTGCAGAGCTGCGCAAACTTCGCCGTCCAACTTTGTTTTTTGGAACAATGGGCGCAGTCGTCTTCTTCAGTGCACTTTTTTCATCATTACTCTTTATTCTCATTGATTCACCCCAAGGCAACTCTGATCGCGGTCGAGTGGTAGGACGCGAAGTTCTAGGACTTGCAACAGGTGGAGTTCAAGGCTTCACCAGTGTGGGTGGATTCTTAGGAATTATTGCTCTCTGTGTTTTTGCTGCTCAAACTGCGCAGGAATATACATATGGAACGCTACGTAATCTTTTGGTTCGCCAACCTGGTCGCCTTCGAATACTGCTTGGCAAATTTGTTGCAATGAAGTTATTTGCTTTAGTGATGATAGTTCTATCTGCCATTGTCAGTATCGGAGCATCCGTTATTTTGGCTCCAGGGGCTGAAGTTTCAACCGATCTTTGGTTTGGTGCTGATGGTCGCCATGCAATCTTTACAACCTTTGTGAACGTCACAATTTCCGTAATTGGCTTTGGAACCGTCGGAATGGTGCTTGGTTTACTGCTTCGCTCACCCATCAGTGCAATTTCATTAGGTGTTTTATGGTTGTTAATTGTTGAAAATCTATTGGTTGCAGTTAAGAACTCTTGGCAGAGCTGGCTCCCAGGTTCACAGTTATCAGCTATTGCTTCAGGTGGAAGTGCAAGTGGACCAGTATCGGGTGCGATCGAATATTCACATGCACTTCTAATTGGTGGAATCTATGTCGCAGTTGGGGCAACGATTGCTTCATTCCTATTTGTTCGCCGTGATGTAGCTAATTAGAGACACCAGCTCCTAAACCCACGGTTTTCTAAGAAACACCATTTATTCTTAAGGCCTTCCCCCGGAGGTCTTAACTTGAAAAAATACCGAGCGATTTCACTCGCTCTTGCCCTTGGTCTGACGCTCACATCAGCGCCGGCTCTGGCAAAGACCCCAAAACCAACATTGGCTGAAATCGAAGCTGCGAAAAAAGTTGAAGCTGCAAAGAAAAAAGCCGCTGATGCACAGGCTGCAAAGTTAGCGGCTGCAAATCAAACTCTTCGATCACTAACAGCTAAAGCAAATGCAGCAACTGCCCTGTATGTGAAAGCCCAAAAAGAGTTAGCAATTGCAGTGGCAGCTGCACGCGCAGCAGCTCAATATGCAGCAGAAACAGCAGCAGCGGTATCAGAGGCGCACCGTGTTATCGGGCGCCTTGCAGCAAATGCTTACATCATGGGTGGAAGCATGACCGATATCGAACCTTTGCTTAGCTCGAATGGGCCACAAGATTTAATTGATCAACTCAGCACATTAAGTAGTTTAGGAACAAAGAATTCAATTGCACTTGAGAGATTTAAAGCAGCAGAGGTAATTGCGCGCGCTGCAAAAAAAGCCGCAGATGATGCAAAAGTTGCACAGCAGACTGCCACAGCTAAAGTAGAAGCTGCAAAGAAAGTTGCAGATGATGCAAAAGCTGAGCAAGCAAAAGAAGTAGCAAAACTTCAAAAAGTACAAGATGCTTTGATGAAAGAGTTGATGAGTGCAAGAAAAGTTAGAACAACTCTAGAACAGCAAAGGCAGCTAGCTTTGCTTGAAGAATCTCAAGCTAACCAAGCCGATCAAACGCCTGGACAAAAGAGTGTCTGGCCAGATATTGGTTTCAAGGGTCGCTCAACAGTTAGAACCACACAAGCACAACGTGATAAAGCTGTCGCATTTGCCAAGGTTCAAGTTCTTGCACGAAAGCCGTATGTGTGGGGATCGCAAGGCCCAAATACTTTTGACTGTTCTGGTTTGGTTTATGCAGCATATAAATCGGCCGGACTTGCATGGCCAAATTGGGACCGCCTTAACTCAGCGCTGTATTCGGGCTACACCAAGCACGTTTCACTCAACGATTTAGTGCCAGGTGACCTCTTGTTCTATTCCTACAAGGGAACAATCTCAACGATTCACCACATCACCATTTACGCTGGAAACGGCATGATGTGGGAGGCAAATTCCAAGGGCAAGGGCCTCTTATTCTCAAATATCTACAGCATTAAGGGCTTAATGCCATTTGGTGGTCGGGTCTAGTCTTAAGGCATGAGTTCACAGCTGCCAGCAATTCGCAGTGCAGTTCGCCCCTTCCTAGAAAAAATGGAAGCCGGTGATCGCATTGTCGTTGCTGTTTCAGGTGGTGCAGATTCATTAGCTCTTGCTTATGCATTGTCACAAGAAGTAGAGAAGTTGGCTCTGCAATTATCGGCAGTAACAATTGATCACCAGTTGCAAAGTCAATCAGCAGAACAAGCCAATCTTGTTGTTGAACAAATGAGAGAACTGGGTATTGAGTGCAGGGTTGTTAAAGTTAACGTTGAAATTAGCGAAGGATTAGAAGCATCTGCACGTAAAGCGCGCTATGAAGCCTTAGGTGAATTACAAACCGATGCAGTTTTCTTAGGTCACACACATAACGATCAGGCTGAGAGCGTTTTACTGGGACTAGCTCGCGGATCTGGAACCAGGTCACTTTCAGGAATGGCAGAAGTAAATGGAAAATATGTTCGACCGTTTCTTGCAATTACTCGTGAGCAAACTGAAAATGCTTGTCAAGAAATTGGATTAACACCATGGAATGATCCGCACAACAAAGATCCACAATTTGCACGGGTGCGAGTTCGTACACAAGCACTGCCTGTTTTAGAAGAAACAATTGGGCCAGGAATTTCTGCTGCTCTAGTACGCAGCTCTCAACTACTTCGAGATGACGCAGATGCACTCGATCAGTGGGCAGAAGAAGAAATTCTCGGATTAGATCTCCACGATTTAGATTGCGATTACTTACATGGCCTGCCCAGAGCCATTCGCTCTCGAATTATTCGCCGAGCCGTCTATGCCTGCGGCGCCCCATCAGGATCCCTCACAGCCGATCATGTGGGGGCAGTTGAGGCCCTGATTTGTGCGTGGAATGGCCAAGGCCCCGCTCATTTACCTGGCGGTGTGAAGGTTGAGCGTTTTTCGGGCAGACTTTCGCTCTCACGTCACCAACCATAGGGAGCACCGTGGATTTAGCAGCAGTCGCAGGCGATATCGAACGCGTCATTGTCACCGAAGAAGCTTTGCAAGCACGAATTAAAGAACTTGCTGCACAGGTTGATAAAGATTATGAAGGTAAAGATTTATTGCTTATCGGTGTATTGAAAGGCGCAGTTATGGCCGTTGCCGATCTTTCGCGCGCCCTGCAACGTCACGTTGAAATGGATTGGATGGCAGTTTCTTCATATGGTTCTGGGACTAAATCAAGTGGCGTTGTTCGCATTCTTAAGGATTTAGATCGAGACATTACTGGTCGTAATGTTTTAATTGTCGAAGACATTGTTGATTCAGGTTTAACACTCTCTTGGCTCAAATCAAATCTTGAATCACGTGGGGTAGGTACCGTTGAGATTCTTTCAATCTTGCGCAAACCCGAAGCCGCAAAGGTTCATGTTGATGTCAAGTATGTGGGATTTGAAATTCCACCTGATTTTGTCATCGGTTACGGACTAGATTTCGATGAAAAATATCGCAACCTTCCATTTATTGCTGTGCTTGCCAAGCACATGTATTCATAAGAATTCATTCCCCACGAAACGAGACACCTAAGTTATGACTGACGCTAAAAAATCAAAGAAGAAAAGCCCCGTTAAGAAGAGCTTTTCTGGCAAAGCACCTTCTAAGAAACCAACAACGCGTTCTGGTCGCATTTTGCGCGGGCCATTGTTTTGGATTCTAGTTGCCATTTTTGGTGTCTCTATCTTTGGTCAAATTAGCGCGGCTGGAAATCGTTACACCCAAATCGAAACTTCACAGGCCCTGGATGCAATTGCTCGATCTTCAGTCGAATCTGCAGAAATTGTTGATAAAGATCAAAAGATTCGTCTAGTGTTAAAAACAGGTTCCTCAATTAAGGGCGCAACAAAGGTGGAGGCTTCTTACGTTGCCCGCCAAGAACCCACTCTTATCGATGCTTTAACGGGTAATCCACCTTCAAAAGGCTGGAATGTAAAAGTCCCATCACAGTCACTATTAGTTTCATTCTTGATGTCGATTGTGCCGTTCTTGCTTATTGGATTCCTTTTCTTCTGGATGATGAGCCAAGCTCAAGGCGGAAATAAGGTATTTCAATTTGGTAGATCGAGAGCAAAACTTCAAAGTAACGATGTTCCAAAAACAACCTTTAAAGATGTTGCAGGTGCAGATGAAGCAATTGCTGAACTTGACGAGATCAAAGACTTCTTGGCTAACCCGGATAAATACGGTGCACTAGGTGCAAAAATTCCAAAGGGTGTTTTACTCTTTGGTCCTCCAGGGACAGGTAAAACTCTTCTTGCTCGAGCAGTTGCCGGCGAAGCAAATGTTCCTTTCTACTCAATTTCTGGTTCTGATTTCGTCGAAATGTTTGTTGGTGTTGGAGCCGCTCGAGTTCGTGATCTTTTCAATCAAGCAAAAGAAAATGCACCTGCAATTGTCTTTGTCGACGAAATCGATGCCGTTGGTCGCCAACGTGGTGCTGGTATGGGTGGCGGTCATGATGAGCGCGAACAAACTCTCAATCAATTACTTGTTGAGATGGATGGATTCGAAGAAAATACAAAGGTTATTTTGATTGCTGCAACTAACCGCCCAGATGTTTTGGATCCAGCGCTACTTCGCCCCGGTCGCTTTGATCGTCAAATCGCAGTTGATCGCCCGGATCTAAAGGGACGTGAAGCAATTCTTGCAGTACACGCAAAGGGCAAACCAATCAGTGATGATGTCAAGCTTTTGGATTATGCACGCCGCACACCAGGATTTACTGGCGCTAATCTTGCAAATGTTTTAAATGAAGCGGCTTTGCTCACAGCCCGCGAAGAGAAGAAATTCATCACCAATAAGGAACTTGATGAATCAATTGATCGCGTCATGGCTGGACCACAGCGTAAATCAAGGATTATGAGTGATTCAGAGCGCCGCGTGACTGCCTATCACGAGGCAGGCCATGCACTTGTGGCTCATGCTTTGCCGCACACTGATCCAGTTCACAAAATTACAATCATGCCTCGTGGTCGCGCACTCGGTTACACCATGGTGTTGCCTGATGAAGATAAATACTCAACTACCCGTAATGAATTGCTCGACCAATTGGCATATTCACTTGGTGGTCGTGCCGCTGAAGAGTTAATTTTCCATGACCCGTCAACTGGTGCTTCAAATGATATTGAAAAGGCAACAGCCCTTGCTCGTGCGATGGTTACTCAATATGGAATGACTGAAGCAATTGGAGCAATCAAACTTGGTGGGGGAAGTACTGAACCGTTCATGGGTCGTGACTACGGACATCAACGCGATTATTCTGAAAATATCGCAGCAGTTGTTGACCGCGAAGTTCGCAATCTAATTGAAAATGCTCATCAAGAAGCCTTCGATGTTTTGGTAGCAAATCGTAAGATTCTTGATGAGATGGTGCTCAAACTTCTAGAAAAGGAAACTTTAAATAAAGAAGAGATTGCACAAATCTTCAAAAAGGTCCGAGCAGTTACACCACGTCCAGCCTGGACGGGTTCACCTACTCGCATACCTTCAGCCCAACCACCAGTGGACGTTCCTGAAAGAGTTATGGAAGTGGAAGCAGAAGTTAAGAAAACAACACGTCGAAAGAAGTCTGCAAGTGACGATAAGTAAAGTCTCTGTGACTGATGGTCGCGCTTCAGGTCCTTATGATCAGGCGCGGGCTGAAAAAGCTGTGCGCGAATTACTCTTAGCCCTAGGTGAAGATCCAGATCGTGAAGGTTTAAAAGAAACTCCTGCGCGCGTAGCACGTGCCATGAAAGAGAACTTTGAAGGCCTGTGGCAATCACCAGAAGATGTGTTAACTACTACTTTTGATATTGGCCATGAAGAGCTAGTAATTGTGCGCGATATTGAGGTCTTTTCCCATTGCGAACATCACCTCACTCCATTCCATGGAGTCGCACATGTTGGTTATATCCCGAGTGGGAAGATAACTGGGCTTTCTAAGATCGCTCGTTTAGTGGACATGTACTCACGCAGACCACAAGTACAAGAGCGCCTGACAACTCAGATTGCTGATGCGATGGTTGATATCTTGAATCCACTGGGTGTAATTGTGATTATTGATTGTGAACACTTGTGCATGTCTATGCGTGGAGTTAAAAAGTCGAATGCACGCACAACTACAAGTGCGGTACGTGGAGTACTACAAAACACGGCAACTCGTGCTGAAGCGATTAGCTTAATTACAAATCGGTAACCACCATGATTGTCATGGGTATTCTAAATGTCACGCCCGATTCATTTGCTGACGGTGGGCGCCACAATGATTTTGAATCAGCAGTACATCGCGGCCATGAGATGTTGGCAGAAGGCGTTGACATCATCGACATTGGTGGTGAATCAACTAAACCCGGAGTTGATCGAGTTTCAGAGGAAGAAGAATTAGCTCGAGTCATTCCAGTAATTAGAGAGCTAGCAAAGGCTGGTGCACGAATTAGCATCGACACAATGCGAGCGAGCACTGCAAAAGCTGCAATTGCCGCTGGTGCTCAAATCATTAATGATGTCAGCGGTGGGTTAGCAGATCCAGATATGTTGCCAACAGCAGCTCAACTAGGAGTGCCATACATAGCAATGCATTGGCGTGGACACTCCAAAGATATGAATTCACGTGCGGTTTATGGCGATGTTGTTAAGGATGTCATTTCAGAACTACAGGAACGAGTGAGTGCGGCTTTAGATGCTGGAATCACTAAAGATAATTTGATTATTGATCCAGGACTTGGCTTTGCTAAAGATGCCCACCACAACTGGGAAATCATCGATTCCATTGATGAATTCGTAGCCCTTGGCTATCCAGTATTAATCGGAGCTTCCCGCAAACGCTTTCTTGGTGGAGACAATCCCGATGAGCGCGAGGCGGCAACTATTGAGCTAACTAAACGGCTATCTACATCTGGCATTTGGGGAGTTAGAGTTCACACTGTGAAACCTCACAAGGAAGTTCTTAACTCATGAGTGATCAGATATTTCTCACGGGTATTGCAGGATTTGGATATCACGGGCTCTTTGATCACGAGCGCCAAAATGGTCAGGATTTCTTTGTAGACGTTGCATTGACGGTGGATTTAACCGCTGCCTCCAAAAGCGATGATATTGATGACACGGTAAATTATGCAGAGATTTCAGATTTAGTTGTAGCGCACATAACTACTGAGCCAGTTAACTTGATTGAAAAATTAGCGGGTCGAATCGCTGATCAGATTCTTAAAGACCACGCTAAAGTTTTAGTGGCTACAGTCACTGTTCACAAACCACAAGCACCCGTAGATGCAGTGCTTAAAGATATTTGCGTGCAGGTCACACGTAAGCGATGAAGGCAGTTATTGCACTCGGTGCAAATATTGGAAACCCAAAAGAGAATCTGGATATTGCAGTCGCGCTGTTAAAAGATTCTACAGAATTTATATGCGTTTCTTCTTATTACTCCACGGCACCGGTTGGTGGGCCAGAACAACCTGATTATTTAAACGCAGTCTGCATAGTTGAAAGTGATTTACCTGCAACTGATTTACTTTCACTGCTGCATGGAATTGAAAAATCAATGGGACGTGAGCGAATTGAACGTTGGGGACCAAGAACTATTGATTTAGATCTTATTCAATACGGATCACTACTCAGTAAGAGTGAAGAGCTAGAACTCCCACATCCACGGGCGCATGAGCGCCGCTTTGTTTTAGAGCCTTGGTTTGAAATAGAACCCGATGCCATCCTGCTTACGCATGGGAAAATAAGCCAGCTTTTGGAGCAATTGCCTAAGTAACCCTAAACTTGTCTCATCTTGCCCGGTACCTGAAAGGACTGGAGCCACACGATGACTGTATTAGTGCCA
>Ga0114975_10000763_pt1 | contig 23870 bp, 24 predicted proteins | sample S_130626_EF_Meta_FD_87031 | JGI IMG/M metagenome (GOLD analysis project Ga0114975, IMG submission 87031) | Freshwater microbial communities from Lake Simoncouche, Canada to study carbon cycling - S_130626_EF_MetaG | ecosystem: Environmental > Aquatic > Freshwater > Lake | place: Lake...
AGGTAATCTATATTTTCCTTCTGTTTTAAAAATATCATTCCTATCTAAATTATGCAATTCTGTTATTATTTCATGTTGTTTTTTTGTTATATCGTCTACTAAAATGGAATGTAGTCCTGTAATGTATAGGTCTTCGAAAATCTCAGGGTAGTTTTCATTGGTACATACGAACAAACGATCAATTGGTAGATTGGATAATTTGTTATTGATAGTTTTTTTACCGATTATATTGATAGAAAGGTAGCCCTTGGTTAGGGTTTTTACTAGGTCGCCTTTTCTGAGGTTTTGGATGGGGACGTAGCCGTCGATGGTGAGGATTAGTGAGCCTTCTTTGAAACATGGTGGTGGTGGTGGTGGTGGTGGTGGTGGTGGTGGTGGCGCAGATGTTTGAGCAAGATACAAAACAACTAAACCAGCACCACCAGCGCCACCAGCACCAATAGCACCACGACCACCAGGACCACCAGCACCACCACCACCACCACCAATACCACCACGACCACCAGCACCACCAGAACCACCACCAGAACCACCACCAATACCACCAATACCATTACCAGCACCAGCACCACCAGCACCACCAGCACCACCAGCACCAGAACTATCATTACTATAACTACCACCACCACCACCACCACCAGAACCACCAATACCACCAGAACCACCAATACCATTACCACGATCATCATACCAAGCACCACCACCACCACCACCGCCTAAAACACCACCAGCACCACCACCAGCACCACCATAAACAAAACGATAACCAGCACCACCACCACCACCACCCGCACCACCAGCACTACCAACAACACCATAACCACCACCACCACCACCAGCAGCACCACCACCACCACCACCAGCAGCACCACCACCACCACCACCAGCATTATGAATAGCAGCACTACCAACAGCACCATAACCACCACCACCACCACCATTACCATTACCATTATCAGAAACACCACCATTACCACCATAACCACCACCACCACCACCATAACCAACACCATTACCACCACCAATGCTATTAAAACCATTACCGCCACCACCATTATTACCACCACCACCACCATAAAAATATACATTTTTATTTGTGCTAAATCCGTAATCTGTAAATTTAGAACCCTTATAAGAAGTCTTGTTACTGTCAGTAACAACATCCAAAGACCCACCGGTTGCTGTAGTTGTAGTACTATTTATTACTATATTTGTATTTGCGTCACTACAACCTACTAAAATACTTAATGATGTAGCAGAAGATAAAGATATATTTCCACTAGTTAAAATACCACCACCACCACCATAACCACCACGACTAACATAACCACCAACACTACCACTACCACCACTACCGCCACCGCCAACTAAATAATAATACAATGTATAATTCGATGCAGTTGCAGTTTTATTGATAGTACAACCATAACTTGTAGTAGCAGTGTTATTTGGATGAATAACATACAAATAATCACTTCCATTAAAAGTATTACTAAATGTTGTAGAATAATAATATAAACCAGAACCAGTTGTTGTTAACCCATTGAAATAATTATTAGTATTATAACTAATAAAAGGATTTGTATTAACTTTTGGTAGCACTAGACAAAGTAATCGGTTCACTCATGTATATATATATATATACAATTTCAAAAAATTGATTCATATAAAAAATATTTATATGAATTACATAAAGCCTTTTTAATATATATATATCAAGATGTACAAAGTTCAAAATCCAGATACTTTCCGTGAAAAAATCCGTGTTAAATTACAACCAATATTTGATGACGAAACACTTTGTATCAATATCGAAAAAGGTATATACAACTACGCAATTAAAGAATCAACCAATAGAAAAATCATAAAAAAATGGGATAATCCCTATTTCGCACAAATCTATATCGACCGTCTACGTAGTATTTATTTGAATTTAAAAAACCCAGATTTATTGTCACAATTGAAAAATGGTGATATCAAAGCACAAACAATGGCTTTTATGACACACCAAGAAATGAATACCGAACATTGGCGTAAACATATCGAACAAAAAATCAAGCGTGATTCAAGTAAATTTCAAAATAATCTACAGGCAACTACGGATATGTTTACTTGTAAAAAATGCAAAAGCAAGCGGTGTAGTCATTATGAATTACAGACCAGGTCAGCAGATGAGCCTGCGACGATTTTTATCACATGTCTGGATTGTGGAAAGAATTGGAAGATGTAGATGCAAAATCAATAAAAAATCATATATAGTTTTTTTATTGATACCCTATAGTATTTCTAAATCACTAAATTTCCAATATTCACAACCACCTGAAGGCAAAGGACGTTGTATAATAAACGGAATCGCTTTTTCTTCATATTCTTTCAATGCAATCAAATAACCATCTATCAAAGTGGGTTCAACCTCAATCAATGGCTCAGCACCAGCATCAATTTGTTTTGCCCGTTCTCCTATAATACGAGCTTTTTCATATTTTGTAATAAATGGTAGTGTTTTATGCAGAGGGTCGATTATCTTTCCATTTTCATCTCTAACAATACGTGATAACATTTCAATTTCATCAGAATTATGTGCTTGTAATTCTGGATGAAATTCTGATATAATTTTTTGTCTACTATTGACATCGAATTTTTGTAAGTAATTTTCATCTTCATCGTTCTCGTCATCATCATCATCATCACTAAAATTATCGAATTCATTGAAAGGACGATTTGTATCTACTATTACATCTGCTTCTTCGCCAATGTCACTATTTTCACTTTCTAAATCCAAATCGTCGTCATCATCATCGTTTTCGCCGTCGCCATTTTCGCTTTCTACATAATCATCATCGTCTTCATTGAATACGACCTTTTTTTTAATGTCATTTTGTTTTGTTTCTTGTTCTACTTCTGAATCAGTTTCACTAACAACACTTTCATTATCGTTTTCAAATTCTTCGTCCATGGTTTGTAATAAAATAGAATGTGATATTTCTAAATCATTAAAAAAATATTTTTATATTCAATTTTTTGTATTTGTGCATTTACAAATATTTATTCCTTTTCATTTGTTTTCCATGTAGTATCACATTCCGAACAAATATATAAATATTTCAAATTATCATCATCGTATCTCAGATAAATGATTTCAGGGTTTTTATCGGAATCATTAGTCTTACATTCCTGATTAGGACATTTCATATTGTAAATGCGTGGTAAAGTCGGGTCCAATTTCGTGTATTTATTGATAATATGGTTGAATTTTTGTTCTCCCCTTTTAAATTGTGTATCTAAAACACAAACACCTTCTTCGGTTATGGTTTCATCTTTGTATTTACAAGCTCGACAATAATAAGTGAGTTTATTTGCATCATTTGCATCAATGCCAATGTAATACATGTTGTTACAATTCTTACAAAATCTCATTTTTATATATATTGCTATAGTTTTTATATCTTTGAATTATTCAATTTTTTAATTTTTATAAATATCATAAAAACGCATGTTTTTTCATATAAATTAAAAGCCATGTCATATAAAAAATTGAAATTCCAAAACCTAATAAAAATATCAGAACAATATATTAAAAGGCAATGGAAAACAATCAATCCGGAGCTGAAAAAACACAATCTATAATACCAACTATTAGCAGTTATCGTGATATAAATGACTTTTTGTCAAAACATTATGTACAAAAAGGTTCTGATAAAGAAATAACAAATACTAGAATTGGTGATAAAGAATTTGGAATTTATGGTGGTAAATATCATATTCCAGAATCAGAATATCCGACTTTCTTAAAATTATATCATCGTGATATCATAAAAACAAAAAAAAAGGAATACTTGACAGAAAAACAATTAGATGGCAATGGTCCTATATTAGTAGACCTTGATTTCCGTCATAACTATGAAATAGATGAAAGACAATATACAACCGAACATATCGAAGATTTGGTTGGGGCATATTTAGAAGAATTCAAGAACATGTATCAACTCGATGAAGATGTAAAGTTTGAAATCTACATACTCGAAAAGCCGACTGTAAATCGTATTGAAAGTGAAAATAAGACTAAGGATGGTATTCATATGATTATTGGTATACAAGCAGACCATATTACGCAGCAACTTTTACGCCAAAGAATATTAGTTCGTGCACAAGAAATGTGGTCGGATTTTCCAAAAACAAATACTTGGGAAGATGTATTTGACTTGGGAATCACTAAGGGGAGTAATAATTGGCAATTGTTTGGTTCCAGAAAACCCAATAATGAAAAATATGGTCTTACCCATGTTTATGAAATTCAATTCAATGATACTGATAATGATTTCGTAATTAGTGAAATTCCTATCAATAATTTCAATATCGAAAAAAATATTGAAAAGTTGTCAGTAAGATATTCAAATCATCCGACTTTGTTTATGAAAAATGATTTTGTAGTAAAATACGAACGTTTTAAGGAAACAACACGCAACACTACAACTACAACAAATCAAATGCGACAAATCATAGCGACACCTAATATATTTCAAAATATGGTATTGGATTTATCGACGATTGCAAGCATCAAAAATAGAGAGGAATTGGACTATGTTGTTAATCAATTTTTGGACAGCGTTACCGATAATCATTTAGAATACGACTTGAAAGCGACGTTTGAATATGTCGACATTCTTCCTCCATCTTATTACGAAGAAGGAAGTTATAATAAATGGATACGTGTTGGATGGGCATTGAAAAATACAAGTCCAAATTTATTGATAGTATGGATACATTTAAGTGCAAAAGCTAAAAATTTTCAGTTTAGTAATATCCGTGGTTTATGTGACGAATGGAATAGTTTTGATTTCAGAAAACAAGGTGGGTTGACTAAGCTATCATTGATTCACTGGGCAAAGACAGATGCAAAAGAAGACTATGAACGCGTACGTCGTAAAACCATTGATTTCTATGTTGAGCAAACTATCAAATCTTCCTCTACTAAAAAAGATAGTGATAGAACTGGATGTGGTGATTTTGATTTGGCAAATGTATTGTATCAATTATACAAACATGAGTATGTATGTGTTAGTATCAAAGCAAACATTTGGTATCAATACAAAAATAATCGCTGGGTAGAAGTTGATTCGGGAACAACACTTCGTAAATCCATTTCGGTTCAATTACGCGATTTATATAATCAAAAATCAGTTGGATTTATGCACACAATAACAACCGAAGATGGTCGCGAAGAAACACAAGCTATTCATGAACCAATCCAACCAAATCAACCACAGGATAAAGTAAGAAACCGTTCGATTCGTATATTAAATATTTGTCAGCGTTTAGCAAATACGAATGATAAAAAAAACATCATGACAGAAGCGAAGGAATTATTTTACGACGATTCGTTTTTGGCGAAAATGGATACAAATCCTTATTTGTTGTGCTTTAAAAATTGCGTAATTGATTTTAAAGAAAAAATACATCGTAAAGGACAACCTGAAGATAATATTTCAATGACAACCGGCATTGATTATGTTCCTTTGGACCCAATCAAACATAAAAAAACAATGGATGAAATCAATGAATTCATGGACCAGCTATTTCCAGAAAAAGAATTATGTAGATATATGTGGGAGCATTTGGCATCGACACTATGTGGAAGTTCAGCGAACCAAACTTTCAACATGTATATTGGTGTTGGGTCAAATGGTAAATCTGTTTTAGTAGACCTCATGTCAAAAGTATTGGGTGATTATAAAGGTGATGTGCCATTGACATTGGTAACAGATAAAAGGGGTAAAGTCGGTGGTTTAGCACCAGAAATTGTACAATTGAAAGGAAAGCGATATGCGGTTATGCAAGAGCCATCAAAAACTGATGTAATCAATGAGGGTATGATGAAGCAATTGACGAGTGGTAAAGACCCCCTTCAAGGCCGTGCACCTTATATGCCACAAACGATTTCATTTATTCCACAATTCAAATTGGTTGTTACTTGTAATACTTTGATGGGTGTAAAAGCCAATGACCATGGTACTTGGAGACGTATCCGTGCAGTGCCATTTAAAGCGCTTTTCACAGAAAATCCAGTACAAGGTGATAAGGAAAAACCATATCAATACAAGATGGATAAGGCAATTGATGAAAAATTCGATGAATGGAAAGAAGTATTTGCATCCATGTTAGTAGAAATCATGTTTGAATCAAATGGTGTGGTTAATGACTGTGATATTGTCATGGCAAAGAGTAACGAATATCGTCAAAGTCAAGATTATATTTCTGAATTTGTTCGTGACCGTGTTGACCGTGATACAAATGGTCGCATCAAAAAGATGGAACTCAACAACGAATTCTCGATATGGTATATGGCTAACTATGGTGGACGTGGACCAAGTCCAAAAGACCTACATGAATATATGGATAAGGAATATGGACGTCAACGTAATCAAATATGGCATGGTGTCAAAATCAAATATGAACGTGACGAAGTCGATGACAATGATGATGGAAATACAGATAATGATATAGATATTGATACAAATGATTTGGTATAATTAAGCAAAAAAAACTAAAACCAATAAAATCCAAAAATCTAAAACATAAATATTTTTTATTGTAAAAATATTTATACATGTGAACTAATAATCTCCCGTAGTAAGGTCAGTAGTATTATTCAAAACCACTTTTTGACTGTAAGATAAATTGTTATAAACTGAACCAGTTAACATCGAATAAATCATAATCCATAAATTATACAAAAATGTTTCTATTGTAAAAACAACATAGGGATAACAAGCTAATAAAATAATAATAAATATCCTAAAATAAATACTCCAGTCAGGTTTGTACAAATACAAAACACCAACATATACTAAAACTAAAATATAAAAAAAATAAAACATAATAATGTTTAATATATTCAAATTATCAATTGATTCTGAGTAGTACTTGTGCTTTTGGTCATGACGAATCAATTGATTTTTGTAATAATTGTATCGATTGTTTAATTTATCATTTTCATAATTTATTGACTGATAAAAATTAGTCAAATTAATGATATTTTTAGTAAACATATCATTGTTTTGACTTTCTAAATAAGGACCAATTGCATTTTTATATGAATTCAACAAAGTTGTATCATTAGTATTCCTTTTTTCATGACCAAATAATTTTTTCCTTAATTTTTCGTATATAACTTTCAATTCATTTAAAGATGAAGTCAAGCTTTTTATTGTATTAGTATAATAAGTATTATTCTTGCTTATTTCATCGTTAAGTTCTCTCTGAACAGTTAAGAGATTTGTATATTTCAAATTTTCATCACTTAAATCTGTATCCAAATTTTTGATCGTTGCTTCATTATTAGCATTGTCATTGGTTAAATTATTTTTTTCTCCAGTCAAATAATTTTTTTCATTGTTCAATGTAGTTTCTCTGTTATTTGATTGTCTTCCTCCCATAATTATTCAATAGTTATATTATGAATATATATATTTAATCTATATTTTCAATTCTATAAATGGAAAAAACGTTTAAATATAAAAATGTGATTAAATTGTAAAAACTACTTTCTATAAAAAATATTACAATAGGATAAAACAAACTTAATATTATTATTATTATTTTGAAAATTATTGTGAGTTTTCTTTTAAATATAATTAAATAGCAAAAAATAATAAATAAAAAATAATATATTATAAAAAAAATGGTATCGATGTTATCCATTTCACTAATTTGTTCCGAAACATAATCATTTTTTTGTATATTTTTATAAGAATTTTTATAAATTTGTGAATTATAATAATTAATATTGTTATTTTGATTTAAAATAGAATAATATGTATTTTGAAGAGTGTCGATATCATATAAATAATTTATTAATATACTTTCTTTTGTTAAATTACCAGCATTATATGCTCGTATGATATCTTTATTAATATCATCTATTTGACCAATTTGTGTTGTGATATCTGTTCGTTTTCTTTCATTCGCAACCTCTTGACTATCTATTTGAGTATTCAAATTTGATATATCTGACTCACCTGTAGTTATAATATTTTGATTTTCATTATATAAATTTGAATTGATAGTTGTTAAACTGGCATTTGCATTTTTAACTGGAGGTATTCTATAATTATTATATGAAAATATCTCACTAATCAAATTTGTTTGTGTTTGTTTTAATTTAGTTATTTGTGAGTTCAATACACTTATTTGGTCTACTATATATTGAAAAGGGTCTGGAGGTGGTGGTGGAGGTGGTGGTGGTGTAAAAATGTCAGTAAAAAATCTAGTAAAAGCATTTGAAGGTGGGGGCTTTGGCTTTGATGATTTACCTCCCATAATATAATTATTTTTGAATACTTATATTAACTATATATATTTTTTATTTAGTAGTAACTAAAAATGAATAATCCTTACCTTCATAAGCAAAATCAGATTTTATTTTATCTGAATAATCTGAATAAGATGAAAAATGTGAAATACCTACACACAATGAATTACCTTCGTCCCAAATAGATGTATTTGGGTCACAACAATTATTTCCGACACACCCCGATAAAGTTATAGCATCTAATAAATTTCTACTATTAGCCATTTTTTGTCGGTCTTGTTGTTGATTTGCTAATAACTGATTTGGAGAAACATAATTTAATTCATTAAAATTCAATTTGTCTCTATTGATAATATTATCTAAATAAACTGTGTAATACATAGATATTAAAAATATTATAAATAATAAAACATAAAGGATATCAAATACAAATGATGGAATATCTGGAAATTTGTCTTTAATCATTTTTATACAAATATATAAAATCAATAAAATAACGAATATTATCATAATATTTATATAATAATTGTATTTTTGGCGATAACTATCATTTAATTCAACCATTCTTTTTTGTCCTTCCATAGCGCTATCAACTGTTTGTTTTTTTTTATTGAGTCTGTTTAATTCTGTATCTACTATATTTTTTGTATTTTGTTGATTAGTTAAAACAGCTGTACTATTTCCGGATGCTGATTGAAAATTAGAATTCAAACTATCCAAATTACTACTAACAGTAGTCAAGTTATTTCGTAATGCACCATCAACAATGGTGTTTCCTTGAATATATTGTAAGTCTTGTAAATATTTCTTTTGTGCATGAAAAGTACCACTTAAATCAATATATTGAATATTTGAATTCGACATTTTCTATATATTTATATTTATATTTTATTATTCTCTGCCAAAATAAATAGCAGCAATTAATAATGACGCAATAGTAATTGTTCCTAACATTAATAAATTATTTTGTTCTAAAATCATTATATTGACATCGTCTTTTAATGCATCTTCTTTTCTAGGTTTTTTCGAATTGAATTTCAAAGTATTACCACTGTAATCATAAGCATCATTAGCATCTCTAGATAATATATCTCTTATTCCTGTATTGTTACTATTTGTTATTTTGTAAATTTTACCACTTATATCATAATAATTATTGCTAATATTGCCTTGTAAATTTCCAAAGTCTTGAGAAATTGCTATCATAGGTTGAATTTGTTTTTGCATTATATTACCTATAATATCATTATTATTCAAAACAGTGGAACTATTAGTGTACCCACGGTTATCGAATCCTTCTTTTCCAGTATAATATTTTTTGCAATTATTATAATTATTTTGAAAACTATTATTTAATCCATGAACCGGATTATCAATTATAAGTGGTTTTTCATCTAATAATTGATAATCTTTGTAAGAATCATAACTATAAGTGGTTTCGTTATTTATTTTACTACGATAATCATTAGTCGATAAGTTAACATTTTTATTTCGAACATTCAATGATGCATTGATAATATTTGAATCGACGTTTGGCATTAATTGATTTGGAAAATATGAATCACTATTAGTTAAACAATGATTTGCAGTTGGATTTCCTTTTTTTTGATAAGAATAAAAGTATTTACAATTCTTGTCATTATTGCATTTTGTTTTACATTCATTGTATGATAAATTAGAAGTACCGCCAGAGACAGGTATATAGTCATTTAATTTGTAATAATCATCAAAATTTAAACTCATATCATTATTTGATATTGGCGTTAATATCTTATCGGTTTTGTTTACTAAATATTTGTTATTTATAAGTGAGTTCCCCTCAACTCGATATAGATATTGACTATTATTGTTTTTTGGATTATAATGAACTGTGTTTCTACGACTATCATTAAATGTACTATTACATAATGATTCATCATTTGCACGTTGTTTAAGTGATTGATTCACAGTATTATCAGCCAGTTTGTTTACATAACAATTGAATAATCCACTTTTAGTTAAACTTGGAGTTATTTCATTTAACGAATAATACAATAATGATTTTTCAAATAATGAACCATCATCATTATATAAAGCGCATAAAAGCGGTAGTCCATCAATACCGGTTGGTCCTGAAATACTCAAATTAAAATTATTATTTTTGCTATACGATTGATTACCATATTGAATTCTAATAGGATAATACTTGTTTATATGTAAATTCAAAGAAAAAATATTTGGACCAACAACCGAAGCATTCGCAATTTCATAATCATTGATGGCAATATCACCTACCCATAAAAAACAAACACCTGAAGTATCGGATGATAATTTAAAATTCCATAATCCAGTGACATTCGGTTTAAAATAACCATACCATTCTACAGAATAAGATACATAATTATTTTGATCCAAAATTCCATTGGTTGAAGTTTGTAAATTAGTAAAATTTTTTGTAATGTTTGAATAGCTAGTATTTGAATTCAAGAAAAATTTGGGATTACTTGAATAAAAGTCATTGATTATTTTGAATGGTAATCCCTGTTTTACGCTACCATTTTTTTCTATTTGTCTAATTTTTTTTTTTTCAGCTAATAAATATTTACTTTGCAAAATAGTAGCATTCATTTTACAGCTTTCATGTGTATGTTGTAATTGTATACTATTACTACCTTGAAAATTACTTATATCACTCATACTTATAACTGGACTACTTTGATTTTGAGAAGCTGGCGGCGAGTAACATTTTTTCAAATCATATACATTTATTTGACTGGGAATAAAATGACTGAAACTATGATTTTGATTTATAGTAGATACATCATTTTTCAAATTATCACAATATTCCGACATATTATTCTTATTATATAAATATATATATAATAAAATATCTATTCTAATAGTTTTTTTTGTAATAGAAAATAACCGATATTGCTAAAATGAATATCAAAAAAGGAGTAATAATATTTTGTTGTTGATAGTTATTATCAAAAAGTACTTGTTGTTCTATATTTATATTCTCTTTATCTTTATCTTCATTTTCATTTTCATTTTCTAATTGTTTTGAAAGAGAGTATCTTGAAAAATTATAATAATCGTAGGTGTGAGAGTTCGCATTCATAGTTGTGAATGCATCAATGTTGAATCTCATATTCGGTACAAAATTTAATGACCAATTCGATATAGATACATAACCTCTTTGTGGTGGTAATTCTAAGATTATAAGTCTAAAATAAGAATAAGAGTTAATAGAATTTATATTGAACACTTGTGGTTTTTGATTTGTAGTATCTATAATAGATAAATTCTGTTGGTCTATATAATCCCAGATTGTACCATCATTAGAACCAACCAGCATAAATTTCGTAGGGAATGTAAAAATACCATCTGATGGTTTTGGTGTTAGAATACTATAATTAAATAAATAAATTGTATTGATGGTATTTCTTATTGTTGGAATTTGAATTTGTATCCATTCGCCTGCAATTTCTGAACCTGCGTTTTTACCATCATTTATATTAGTTTTCCAATAATTACCGTTATTATTATTATTACCACCTCCTTGATAAGAACAATTTACAGTAGGGTCATCTGCATTATAATAGGGGTCTTGTGAATAATTTGTATTGTCACTTTTAAAATTACATACCCAAGGTATATTAACATTTGAACTTTTGTTAAATGCATTGAAAGCTTGAAAATTGTTATAATAAGATGAAGACGTAATAGAATAATTACCAGTATGGTAATAATTGAAAATATTATCATAAATAGGTTCCGTTATAGTGAAATTATTTGAATTTATATTATAATTTGGTATTGGTATTACATTTATAATGTTAATGTTAGGCGGGGCCATTTTAAATATAATAATTTAAATACTAATATATTTTGAGAAAATTATAATTTTGTAAAAACATAATATAAAATAGAAGTTGCTAAAGCTGTCATCAAAATGCCTGAAACCACACTGGAATCATATTCATATTCATAATCAGTAATTCTATGTTTATCAGAATTATATAATTGTTTTACTTTCATATCTAATTCTTTACGTAATTGAAGAACCTTTTGATAATCGTTATTTATTTGATTATCAGTTGTTTGATATGCTGCAGGAACTAAATCACTTGTATTATTATTATTACTTTTTATATTATTAATAGTTTGATCAATCTCTGTAATTAATATATTCAAACTTGTAGGTGTTGGTTGAAAACCAGTACAATCACTATTGACATTTGGATTATTACAATGAATATACCTCTGGTATTTTTCATTAAATGCATTTAATTTTTGGATTAATATTTCTTCATTTCTCATATTACTAGATATTTGTGAATGATTCATTTCTTCTAATCCTTCAAATGTAGGCATATTTATATTATTGGAAGAAATAAATTGTTCTGTATTATTTATTTTTATATCACCGTTAGTTATAAATTCAGGTATTGGAGGTGGCAGAGGTGGTGGAGGTGGAGGTGGAGGTGGAGGTGGCGGCGGTGGAGGTGGTGGAGGTGGCGGCGGTGGTGGAGCTGGAGCTGGAGCTGGAGCTGGAGCTGGAGCTGGCGGTGGAGGATTTGACTTTGACTTTGACTTCGAATTTCCCATGTATATTTTTATATTATATATTATAGTATAAAAGCAAAATTATTTAGAAAAAATAAATTTTAATAAAAACAAACTACCAATTGCTAAATTGATAGTATTCATAAAAATTCTATCATATTTTTCTTTTGAATTATAATATTTTTCATCAGAACTAGCATTTGTTTTATTGATATCCAACAATTTACTAACATAATCCTTATTTTTACATAATTCTTTGTTTATACAATTGTAACTTACATCAACAAAAAAAGAATTACAAGACACATCCCAATTTTTATCATAAGGTTTCAATTTCACACAAGTATCATCAGAAGGCATAATTCCTACATTAATTGCATTTGAGTAAAAAAAGTCATTTGGACTATAACCTACAAATACTGTATTAGGATTATATCCGTTTAATAATGTATTGTCCATTTTTTATATAATTATATAATTATAAGATATTTTTATACACAAAGTCGATAATAATCACTAAACATTGCAGTTACACTTTCTCTATTGAACATGCAAACTTGCCCTGGTCGAATGCTCATAGCTAATGCTTGTGGGTCAAATCTAGATATTTCAGGTAACTGTTTCAAATCCTTTATATTATATTTTTTTTTCATTTCATCTATTTCTGTTTCTTCTAAAATAAAACCACTCGGAACTAATTTATGTTTCAAAATATTGAATTGTAATCGTTTTATATTATGAATTATTACAAAATATCCCTCGTTATCATACAAATAACGTAATTTTGTTAAAATAGTATCATTTGGTTCATCTTCAGTAATAATAATGAGCGTATCATTTTTTGTTAAAACACTTTCAATTACAAATAAATCTTCGATAACTTCTTCTAAAACTGGTGGTCTAATTTGTTTTGCATTTAAATAGTATTTGATGTAAGCTTTCTGTTGATTTTTTTCATTCGTCACTAACATATCTAATTGATTATTTGAAACCATTGCATCGATTTCATTAATACTAAATCCTTCATATTCTTTTATGTCATAGTTTTGATTTTCTAATAATTCAAGAATGGTATTTCTTGATTTGAAAATACTTAAGATTCGGTTATTGGTTGACATTATATATATTTATAAATCGATTTTGTTTTATATTTTTTTGATTTGTTATATTCAATTTTTTGAATTTATGGTTTTTATACATTTTCAATCAACCGCTATCTGCATATTCCAAAAAAATCAAAGCCAATTCAAGAAAGTTTCATCAACCAAAAAATGTTTTATTTTAGAAGAATTCAAAAGGGTAATAAAACATAGTTATAAGATATACAAGTAATAACTATGTTTTGTCTCATTTTTCTTTACGAACGATGTAATACATGTAATATATTTATATTATTTTGAAACAACATATTATTTATTATTATTTTTTCGTTTTGTATTACGACGTTTTTTTTTATAACGTTTAGTTTTTTTTCCACCAATTCCACCAATGGCCGGTTGTTTTTCGAGTGTTTCTGTTGGCATTTCTTTATTTTTGTTTATTTCATTTTGTTCATTTTGTTCAGCTACCTTTTCAATAGGAGCCGGCAGAGGTACATCAGTGTCTTTATTTTCAGTTACTAAATTTGTAAAAGGGTTAGATGGTAACATCGATGTTGCACTACTTGTTTCTACTGAATTTTCAGATGGACTTTTATCTAAAAATGTAGCATATGCTAAAACTAAAGAAGTAATTCCAATAAATGTATATGCTAATATAGGAATATGTTGATTATCCATTATAAAATAATATTTATATTATAATGACATTTTTAATTACCAATCATTCAATAAATTATTTTTATTTATATTTGGAACATATTTCGATATATCAGAAGCATCATTATTGATTTGTTCTATAATATCTAATTTATTATTAGTAGATATAGCACGATTCTCAAGAATTTTCAAAATATCTAATATCTGAAAATGTCGTGAAATATTATATATTGCACTATTGTTTTTATTTTCAAACCGGCAATCATAACCCGATTTTGAATTGAATATATCTGATTTATAACTAATTGTTTCTAAATTATTACTAGAATAATTTTGTTTTGTATATATCGATTTTGATTCAGGTTCAGGTACAGGTTCCGAAGACAATATAGAGTTCAATTTGTTTTTCAAAATACTTTTATTATTCAAAAAGAAACCGATAAAAAAAGTTTGCCAAATCATATTTTATGTATCAATATATTTTCTTTTATCTTTTATCTTTTATTTGTTTTTATTGTTATTGTTATTTTGTTGATTTTTCTTGTTGTTTTTTATTTTTCAAATGTTCTTAACCGAGCAGCTAAGCATTTATCTGACCATTTTTGTTTTATTTCTGGTGAAACAGTAACTTTCATATGACGTTCAAATTCTTCTGGACTATTATAAAACAATAAATTACCATCTTTACCTAATTGCCCAGTGGCAACAATTGTTTTAAAATATAAATCTTCGTCAAGACTTCCAACTAGATGTTTTGTATATCTATAGCCGGTAACAGCATCCCTTATAGGTTTACCGGGTGTTATCTGAGTGCTATACATTTCAATTTCGAGTTTTTTATGTCCATGTGAAGTTTCGATTTTATGATATCCTTTGTCGACTTTTTTCATTTCATCAATTTCTTTTTTTGATTGCTTACGTTTTGAAGTTATAGTAGTATAACTCATTGTATCAGTAAAATCATCTGACATACCCACATGTTGATAATCAACATCGATATCTTGATAATAATCGTTTGTATTATTATTGGGATGGTAATTGTCGTCTTCGTAGTACATTTTAGAAAAACTAGGTTTCAAAAACTTATTTTAGAATAATCTTTATAAAAGATAGCTGGTTATATAGTTTATATTGTAATTTTTTTAAATCAATTTTTTATATATTTTATTTTTATTTTTGAAACATGTATAAATAGTATTTTATATAACATATATATAGATGTCACTTAATAATCAAATATTAAGGGATTATATAATTACTCATTTTTTAAAAGAACAAATTTCAATAGAAAAAAATGAATCTTTGAACAAAAGTGAAATGGACAGTTTTATTGAAATGCCCGTTTTGAATAAAAGTGTAGAACCAGAAAAATCTATACAACAAATAACAACAGAAAAGAATTTTAGATATTTAGAAAACGATATTTTATCAAAAGAATTTTGTTTGAATAGAGAACAAGAAATTTTAGAGCTTAAAAAATATAGTATTTCTTTGTGTTTTTTTAATATAAACGAGAATTTGAATATTCCTTTTTTGGAATTTTTATTTAATAATGAAAGTGGGATATTTGATTTTCCTAGAAAGGAACTGAATATGGATGTACTAGCCGATTTGTATAAAAAAGAGAACAGCCATAAAATAAATATGGAAAATATGAATCCTATTCAAGAATCGAATGAAGGGAATCAAGATGAATCGATGGTTGTTATTGATGATTTTGATGATTTTGATGATTTTGATGATTTTGATGATTTTGATGAAGTAGAAATTGAGTTTTTTAATCAATGTTCTAAATTTGCACAAGAAACTGTCTTTTTGGATGATGATATTTTAAAACAACGTTATTTTGGTTTTATAGAAAAAGATGATACATTATATGTTGTATTTGATGTTTCTAATTTAGACATATTAGAGAACATATATAATAACAATAATAAAAGCGGATTATTTCTTGGTATAATGGATGAAATTATAAATAGAAAGAAAATATTTGAAACGCCTATAAATGAAAAAATAGTAGAATTATTTGTATCGTCGAATCTATTAAAGAATATCTATGATGATAATAACGAAGCATTAATTATACCCAAATTGCTTTATTTATGTATTGATGAAGAATCTGATGAAGAGGACACAAATGAAAAGCCAAACCAGGAATCCACTGAACAACAACCAAGACTGGAATCCACTGAACAACAACCAAGACTGGAATCCACTGAACAGCAACCAAGACTGGAAACCACTGAACAGCAACCAAGACTGGAAACCACTGAACAGCAACCAAGACTGGAAACCACTGAACAGCAACAAAAATCTATAATTGACAAAATAAAACAACAAGGAGGAAACAACGAAAATCAATATAAAAATGCATATTATAAATCAAATGAAACACAAACAAATTCATCATTGACATCCGTTATAAATCCTAAAATAAATCACCCATTATTTGATAATACATATTTGTTTACTTCAGAGCCATTTATTACAAGTTCTCAAAAAGGTGTTTTACAAGAATTACTAAGTGCCACTACTACAAATGATGAAATAAATAAACTAAAGCGTTTTGCATTACAAATTGATTCAGTAAAATATTACAAAGACGTCGATGTAAAAACATTAATAGAACAAAATGAACAAATAAGTCCGAATTACAATGCATATTGTTTTTATGACGATAATCGCGAATATTGGGCGGTTAAATCGATAGCTAGTTTCACTGAATTATAAATAAATATATATATAGATATATTTATCCATATATACAAATGAATTTTTTAGTAGAAGCGTTTTTTATTGGTGCATATACATCCATAATTTTTTGGTTTTCAGAAAAAATTGTATTTGATAAATATATCTTACTTTTTACAACAGGGTTTTTCAAACATTTTCTAGGCTGGAGTTTAGGGCTTCATACGTATTATTGTCAACATGGTGATGCATGTAGAAAATATATAAGCGGGCCAGATACCGTAAGATATTTTTCAAACAAATATATACCAAAAAAATTACAAATATGGGTAGAAAGCATAATCGAAGGAGTTTTATTTATATTGGTAGGAATATTTTTCAATAAATTAATCCAAACTAATAAATACAATACTATTTTTATGATTGGTTTTGCTTTACATGTTTTATTTGAACTGTTTGGATTCCATGATTATTTTTGTAGAGAATCTTGTAAACGATAGTTATACGTTTTCGTCAGCAGAATAACTTAATAAAAATCGAATTAAAACTTCGTTGTCTACTTCTCCTTTCATATTATCATTAATTTCATCCGGATGTGGTTTACGTTGATAGACTTCTTCAAACCTTTCTACATAATTAAATAAGCATTTCGATTTTTCCTTATATATGTTCTCAGATTCTTCTTGTAATTTAAATGACATTTCTATTTCCTGATTATGTTTTATTAATTTCTCTTGTTCTTCTAATTGTTTTTTACGCATTTCTTCATCTTTTTCTTTTAGTATATCATTACGTTCTCTTATTATATTATCTTTTTGTTTCAAAACACTATCTTTTAATTTCATTATTGAATTCGTCTCATTTATTTTCTCTTGTTGTTGCCTTATCAATTCATCTCTAGTTTTTATTTCATCTTCAGCATTAATCAAATCAATATCCTTAGTATTATTATTTTGTTTATCTATTTCTAAATACCATTGATGTCTGGTTTCGTTAGCACTTACTATGATATCACAGATATCCGGTTTCTTTAATTGTTCAAAACGTTCACGCTCAGGGCTACCTGGTTTACCTTGGAATTTGTAATTAAATTCTTTGATAATATCATCTTGTATGATAGGACTGGTTTCCATTAAGCGATCAAATTCTTGTCTACATAATTTCAAAAAATGCCCTGCATCCATGCGTTCTTCTGGTCTTTTTGCCAGTTCGATGCGTATGTTACGAGAAAATTTATCCCAAGAAATCGATGATACACGGTGAGCCTCGTTCAATTCGGCTATTTTCAAATATTGTTGAACAGTTGTTAAAATGCCAATAAAAATATTGATAGCACCGATAGCCATAGGTGAAAATGTTTGATATTCTAATGGAAGACTTGTTTGGGCAAATGATGCGGTACCACTAATTGTAGAAAGCACGATAGCAGGAATAGTAAACCATGCATTTAAATTAGAGAATTTTTGATGAGAACGAGCATTCAACCATTTATAACATTGGGCAACATCACACCATTCGACCATGATTACTTCATTTTCAGGTGACCATTCAACTGGTCTGGTTGTTGAACCTGTATTGCTCGTATTATCTCCGTTATCACTATTTTGTTTTGTAAGTTTTGTATCTAAAGATTCTAATAGATTAGATTCATTTTTATTGATGGATTTTCTATTTTCATCATCTCTTTGAGTCATTTTTAGATAGATACTTGAATCCTAATATAATATATATTAATAATAAAATTTTGAACGAATAAAAAAATTGAATCTAACCTGTATATATTTGTATCAATAAAAACAAATATGCAAACATGACCACAAACACAGGTATCGTCGAACGAAGTTACACACTTTTTGTAAATAACTTACAAAATTCTTCTATTGAAAAGTATTTTGGTATAAACACAATCAACAATAGTAAATTGAAAATTTCTATTTCTAAAACCACAAAAATTACATTGCATATACAATATTTCAAATGTGAAAATATGTATAATTTCAATAATTTACCAATTGAAATTATACGCCAAATTCAAGAATATGGAAATCATTTTATTGATATGGAAATAGATATTTATTTTCCAAATCAATATCCATTTATACAACCATTATGGTGTCTAAAAAATATTAAACATAATGTGAAGGTGCAACAACTTGTAGACATCAACGAATACTATTCTAATATAATAAATAATCATAATAAACAAAATGCAGCCAGTTGGTCACCTGCTACTAAAATAGAAACAGATATAGTAGAATTTATTAGAAAAATTAATCATTTTGAATATTTGTTTTATGATTCTTAATTTTCAGGGCTCAGTCTCACTAGGGTGTGGTTGGCAGAGTCGTGTTTATTGCCGGTAAAGCTTCTACTATTTTATCCATTGCGTATTTAGATAATTCTGGAGGTAGAGCACCATATCCAAAAGTAAGACAATCTGCTTTTATTTGTGCATAATTTGCTTGAGTAAGGTAAAACAACCATTTTGCAATATCTATAGCAGTTGTATTTGTAGATGCAGCATTTGTATCCTTTTTTACTAAAGCATAACCGTATGATGCAATTGGATAAGAACCATTACCAGATGCATCAATCAAAGAGTCAATATTAGGTGTGATTTTGTTATACTCATTAAGTGCTGCTGAATACAGTGAGCTTAATTCTAGATTTACAGTTTTACCTTGTTTATTTATTAATCTTGCTACTTTTACATTTGCTGTTATTGCATCAGATAAAAAAAAATATCCAATTGAATTAGCAGTATTTTCTATATAATCTGCTAATAATCCTGATGTTGTATACGTTGTTGATGTTGCTTTTGAAGAAGGTGGAAGACCGCTTTGATACAAACTAGTACTTTTAGCAAAAGTACTAGAATCAATAGTTGCTAAATATTCACCCAAAAGAGTATTAATCGCGCCACCATTACCACTACTAAGCATAGCGACCTTGATGGTTTTATTAGGAAGTTTTATAGTTGGATTAACCGCTACAATTTTAGCGTCATTCCAATATGTTATAGTACCCGCATAAATCTTAGCAATAATTTCTTTTGTCAAAACGATATTGTCAACTTGTAAATTGCAAACAATTGCAACACCTTGAAGTATAAAGGGTATTTGAACATAATTTTCAGGTTGATTATTTAGATTTGCAGAAGTTCTTAAAGCATCTACAAAACCAACATTATACGTACCATTTATTAGATTATTAGTAGCATTACCGCTGCCTACAGATGCATTAATAACAGCACTTCTTGTATATGCAGCAAGAGCAGCTTGTAAAAAATTATTAGTAGCAGCCGATGAACCACATGAAATGTTACCGCCATTAGTTCCAAAATTGTTAAGAAAATATCTTTGATTCAAAGTGAGTAATGACATCTATATATTATATAATTGGAAAAAAAATATTTAGTATATTCTTCTAAATTAGAATTATAAAAATATATTTAGTATATTCTTCTAAATTAGAATTATAAAAATATATTTAGTATATATAATGGCATTTTCTTTACAATTGAATACCGACCCTAGTAGCAATACTATATCAGGGTCGAACTTTACTTTTATAAATTCACTTTATAATATATCAGGTGATAGTCTAATTTATGTATGCAGTAATCCTACAAATTCTACTAACTTAGCCGGATTCAATGTGCCTAGCTATACCGTTAGTAAAATACAAAATATACCAAGCGGGGTAACAACAATTAGTTCTGGAGCTTTTCAAAATTATTTTTCTCTAACTTCAATCACTTTTAATTCTGATAGTAATTTAACATCAATTAGCAATAATGCTTTTAAAAACTGCATAGATTTATCATCAATTACTATTCCAAATAGTGTAACTACCATTGGAGATTCTGCTTTTGCAAACTGTTACAAGCTTCTATCTATTACTATTCCAAACACGGGAACTGCCATTGATGAAGATGCTTTTTTTAATTTAGACCCATCGGCAAATGTCTATACAACGTATCCATTAAATAGTAATAATGGTGTTTATAATTACTTTAGACAAAAGAATATTAATGTAATAGCTCTTTCTGTTCCAGAACAACCTTCTTCTGTTCCGCCACCATGTTTCAAAGAAGGTTCTCTCGTTCTTACTATCGACGGCTACGTTCCCATCCAAAATCTCCGAAAAGGCGACTTAGTAAAAACCCTAACCAATGGCTACCTTCCTATCAATATAATCGGTAAAAAAACAATCAAGACGACCAAAGAAGCAAAATTAATGAGTGAATGTCTTTTTCAATGCACCAATGAAAACTACCCTGAAATTTTCGAAGATTTATATATTACAGGACTTCATTCCATTTTAGTAGATAGCCTAACAAAAGAGCAAGGTGAAAAAATAATGGGCTTATACAATTTAACCGATGGATTTTATATCACAGAAAATAAATTCAGACTTCCTGCATGTTTCGATGATAGAGCAACCTTGTATGAAACCGATGAAGATGTCACGATTTATCATTTAGCATTAGATAACGAAAACGAAGATAACAATTATGGTATCTATGCAAACGGATTATTAGTGGAAACCACATCAATACAATTATTAAAAGATTCTGATATGACACTCATCGAATAAAATAATTATAAAGACTATATTTTTATATAAAAAAAATAATTTATATAAAATCAATTCCTCTCTACATGTTCCTTTGGTTTGTTGATATACTTGTTGTAAAAATGCATTTTCTAGTCAACAGGTGTCTCATGAGATTGTTCAATCAACTGTTCGATAGGTTGCTCAATGGGTTGCTCAATTGGTTGTTCGATAGGTTGTTCGATAGGTTGTTCTGACGTCATTCCATCAAAAGCATTGATATTTTCAGTTGGATGAGAACTATCGCCATTATTTTCAATATTTTCAATATTTTCCAATGTTTTTTCATTGTTCTCAATGTGTTCTTTAGGATTCTCAATTTCAATAAGTGGTTCTGGTTGTACTATTTGTGGGTTTTCTTTTTGAATAGCTTCTAAAAATTCGACGTCTTCCAAAATCGGTTCGATAACAACATCTTCACCAATAATATAAAATCGATTTAATTTATCATCGTCTGCGATATCATCAATTGAGAACGTACGATTTATATTGATATTTTCGTCAATTTCTCTATAAAAATCTTGCATCCTCAGATAAAGGCGATTCAATTGTTTTCTCTGTGAAATATGAAAAAAAGAAACGTAGTTTATGTAAAGTCCAACTTGTTCTCTTAATAAGCGGTTTTCATATTCCAAAGTATTCAAAAAATTAGAAATAGAGAACCCAACTTTATGATTTTCATTATAATGGTCAATTGTATCACTTTTATCCAAAGTCTGTCCATATAATTGATTCACTAAAAACAAAATATTGGAATGGATTTCTTTGATATCGTCCAATTTATATTCTTGGAAAGGCTCTAAATCCTTGTAAGCCGGGTAAGACTTTAGTTCTAAATCAGTTAGATTCATATCCGCACGATTGTCTTTTATGTGTGTAATAATCAAATTATACAACTTGTAATAATCACAATACATTCTATTATTCATAAGAGCACGATAGCGGTCGATATGTTCCATTTCCATAGCAAATGTTTTGTATTGAAAATAAAATGAATCGAGGCAGAATAAAAAAATTTTTTTATTATTTGTTTTTATTAAATCGTTGTAAACCAGTTTTAGTTGAGAAAGCTTGTCTGAGACAACCATTTTCACCTTAGATATCTCTTTTTTCAAAGTAATAATGTTCTCAAAATTAGTACGTAATTTCTCAATTTGGAAAGCGTGATTATGACTCATTTATATATATTTATAAATATTTTTTTATGCACAACATAACATATAAATTTCTCTTTGTAAATATTCGTATTCTTCCTCTAAAGTATGTTCATCGAATGCGTCTGCGTAGTTTATAGAATAAGGAGGAATTTCCTTTGTATATTTATGATTATTGGTTTCATTTTTGGTTTTTGTACGTTTATCAATGGGCACATGTTTTTTCAATTCCCAATAATTATCTCTATTAGTGTCATAATTGAACTTGAATATATTCTCATACATAATCTTATAATAAATATAGTTTGCATAATCGCCATCATATAACTCTAAACTCAAGAATGCGAAATAATAAGGTTTTTTATTTTCGTTTATTTTGTGATGCATATCGATATAATATACACGTCCAATTCCATAATTATGGAAGATTTCGACAATATCATTTTGTTTTATTTTACCTAAGATTCTAGGGATATAGAGATTGATGACTTTTGGCATGGTTTTTGATGTATTTTATGTTTATAAAAATGATTTTATAAACGTATTCAATTTTTTATGTTTTTATATATTTATTATATAATTCAAACAAAATCATAAAAAATTGAAACAAAAAAATTCACAAACAAACACAGTATCTTATAACAAATTTTATTGTAACAATGTCTAACTATATTGAAAACGCCTCAGTTGATTTCCATAACAAGGAAGGAGAGTTACCATTTCCAATCGTATCCGAAAACGAGGAATTTGGTATTCTTCGTATAAAAATGAAAAAAACAGAAATAACAAAAA
>Ga0114975_10000766_pt1 | contig 23784 bp, 17 predicted proteins | sample S_130626_EF_Meta_FD_87031 | JGI IMG/M metagenome (GOLD analysis project Ga0114975, IMG submission 87031) | Freshwater microbial communities from Lake Simoncouche, Canada to study carbon cycling - S_130626_EF_MetaG | ecosystem: Environmental > Aquatic > Freshwater > Lake | place: Lake...
GGTGAATATCAACAATTAAAAGAAAAGGTAGATAAAATAAAAGTAAAAGAGAATGAACTCAAAACAGAGCTTGATAGGGAGAGAGAACAATATTCAAAGATTGGTCACGAAATTAAGTCTGCTCAAAAAGATATTGACCTTTACGATTCTGGTAAATGTCCCACTTGTGGAACTGATTTTCTTAATGCTCATTTTGAGGGGTTAAAAAGTTCTTTACATGAGAAAAAAGAATCTTTAGAAAAGATTAAGACTGAAATTGAAGACAATATGAGGTCTATCAGAGAGAAACAGGTTAAGTTACAAACTATCTCTGATAATACTAACAAATCATTCAATGATATAACTTATCTTTTAAAGGGTTATAAAACTCAAATTGAAAAGTTGCAATTACAGAATGGTAATGATTCTAGTAAATCAAGTGTAAATATCCAAGAGTTTGAAAAGACTATTCAAGAATTAGAAGAAAAGAAAACCACTAGTGTTGATAGCCAATCAGTATGTAAGGAAAAGGAATCTTTCTATAAAGAGCTGTCTAAGGTTTTTGGAGAAGATGGTGTTAAGAAAACTATTATTGCTGGTATAATTAAACCAATCAACCATTTCATTCAAGAGAACATTAGAAAGATGTCTTTACCTTTCCAAGTTAAATTGGATGAAACATTTACTGCTGAGATTAAACAATTTGGAAATGTTATTGAACACGATTCATTATCTACTGGAGAAACAAAGAAATTAAACCTTTGTATTCTAATTGCTTACTTGAAACTTATTAGAACAAAGAAACATATTAACATATTGTTCTTGGATGAAGTTTTTTCAAGTATGGATATTGAATCTTGTGAATCAATTCTTAATCTATTAAAGTCATTTGCTAATGATTATAAGATTAACATCTTTGTAGTCCATCACGCTATATTGAATCAAGAATTGTTTGATAGGATTTTATCAATCAATAAAGATGTGTTTACAAGTATAAATGAAGTATCAATTGGTGATGACCAATACACTGAAAACTAAAAATCTTTATTTGATATAAGCAGTATGAAAAATAAAAAAACAATAATAAAGTTTCTTTGGATATTTCTTGTAAGTTTTATTGCAACTGAATTATTAGAATGTATACTCAATCAATATTTTTTTATTGATTTAAAAATGATGACTTTAGGTTGGTTTGGACTTATGGTTTTCTATGGTTTCAAATATCATATTATATGTTGTTTATTTCCTGCTATTTGGGCTGGATATAAATGTAGACATAATAAGTGTGAACATGAATATTGTCATGATGAAAAAAAATAAATTGTAAAATGGCTATTAAAAAACTAACAAACACATCAAATATTTCAAATACAGGACACTACTGGGGAACTTGTGGAAATACTGGTATTTGTGGTACTACCACTACCACTACTACCACAGGTAATCCATATTGGATTAATACTCCTGTTATTTCTTCTCCCAACACTACACTTTCTTGGGGAGATGGTATATCAATGAATTCAGATATTGTTGAATATGTGGATATATTCTATCAACTAATGGGTATTGATATGGATTATAAGAGGTTCTCTATAATGACTAAAGAAGAAAAGAGGTCTTTCATCAGAGATATCAAATTACAAAAATTAATTGATGATAAATGATTATAGTTGAAGTGCGAGGTGGTAAAGATGGGTTAGAAAAAGCCTTAAAAAAGTACAAAAGAAAATTCGACAAGATTGGTATTGGAAAAGAAATCAAAAGAAGGAAAGAGTTTGTAAAACCATCTGTTGAAAGAAGAACTGAAGTTAAAAAAGCCAAGTATATTCAACATAAATTTTTAGACAATCTATAATGGATTTCAATAAGAATTATTATGCTCTTTTAGGTGCATCAAAAGAATCCACCGAAAAAGAGATCAAAAAAACTTATTATAAGTTATCATTCACACACCACCCAGATAAAGGTGGTGATGCAATTATATTTGACCAAATAACAGAGGCTTATAACGTTCTTTCTGAATTCAGAGAAGAATATGATTTAAAAAGTAAATATGGAGCAAATTATGACGAATCCTATGAATTATTAAACTATGAGTTTGACTCTTATAAAAAAGGTTGGGATGAAAATAAGTTCGAGGATTGGAAAAAGGGTAATCAATTAAATGTTATTATTTATGTAGATTCAGATTTCAAAGGTACTGTTGAATATGAGAGATATGTTAGTTGTAAAGATTGTAGTGGTAGTGGAAAAGATATAAACTCTAAAATCCAAATAAAGGATGAGGATGGAAATGTTCTAAAAATTTTTGAAGGATCTGATGGATGTGATTTCTGCGAAGGATCTGGAAAAAATTGGATGGGAAATGATTGTAATTTCTGTGGTGGTGAAGGTAAAGTTGGTTCAAATGATTGCCAGACCTGTGGTGGAGAGAGAAGAATATTGGGAAAACAGAAACTAAGAGGTATAAGACTAAAGAAAAAAGAAAAAGCCCATAAAGTTGACTTCATGGGCCATGTTTCAAAGGAAGATAAAGATATCTATGGACATCTTTGGGTAGTTAAAAAAGATTAGTTATATACACTACTCAGTACCCGGACCACCAGGAGTTACAGGATTATATTGAGCTACCTGAAATCTACCAATTTGATTTGATGAGAATGAGTTTTGTTGTACTATGGTTCTATAATCTATACCAAGTTCAACATTTCCTACAAAGTCAAAGTTCTTATTAGTATAATCAATAATTGGAGCTGTTCCAATATATGGATTCTTTATACTAAGATCAATTTCACTATCTGTTTTATAGTATTTGAAGAATGGAATACTATCAGTTTCATAAATAGCAAGTTTTGAAATCGAAAATGAAGCACCATTTTCTTGTTTGAAATCGAAAATAAATTCCAACGAACTTTTATTATAAAAATATTCATAGGCAAAGGTTTGATCCTTAAATTCATATTTTCTAACGTCATTTATTGAACCAACAGATGTATCATTCATATATATAGTCGATGTTGTAGTTGACATAGGCCTCGAAAGTTGTACTTCAGTAAAATAATACCTGTCTGGTGTTGGTACAAAGTTTTTGTTATCGAAATAAACCGTAGTGTTTTCACCATTTGAATCTTTCATGTACAGAATGAGTTTCAATTCACTATTTTCATCTATATTAGAGATTAATCTTATATCTACCTCTTGTGTACCATTAATGAAGGAAAAGGTCCAACCTTTTGAAATCAAATTTGAAAAACCTTTAATGTTTTGAATTATTTTTTCCTCATCGGAAGTAAATGTGCCAAAATCAGGATTCATATCCGCAAGTACTGGAACATCAAAAATAGAATTTTTACCAAGTATATCTTTGTATATTTTGAATTTTGTGCCTAAAACATATTTACGCACAGCACTTGTTTTACTATTTCTAAGGTAAGACTCACTACTAAGTATGTCATTCGTTGGGATACCTTTTAGATTTGGCAGAAAACTCTGTACAATTTTACTTGTGTTACCTTTTGAGACTCCAGCTAGTTTGGCAAAAGTGGCGAGATTTACATTCGATGTAGGATCATAATTAAGATCCATCCAAGACTCATATGCGTTTATTGGAGCATTTGCAACATTTCTGTCTTTAAATGTAATACTTTGTATCAATCCAGTATTATATTCTGGTAAATCCTCATTTCTGTTTTCCAAAATATTGTTTGACTTAAAGTGACCACCTTCAAAATACCCAGTAACCCAATGGGAATCAACCATTTCTGTTGTTCTTGGATATCCCTTGAACACACCATTACTCCAAACACCACTGAAGTATCCATTTAAGAAAACACCATTTTGCCATATATTTTGAGTTATATAGATTAAGTGAAGATCTGAGTCTTTTTTAATTTCTCTTATTTCAAAATTTGAAACATATTCAAAAGAAATTCTTCTATTGACATCATCAATATTTGTAATTTTCATCGGATCTCTTAAGAAGGTTCTTTTGCCATTAACATCAATATTTACAATATTACCAATTGAAATTTTATACCTTTTATCAATTATTAAAACATCATTTTCATCTCTAAATGAGTTATAACATTGTACAGTGATCTTCCAAGTATTATTAGAAACCTTGTATGTTTCCTTATAAACAATATCAGATGCTAAAATATAATCTGACTCGCCAAACCATTCATTCGATCTATACCCATTATTCCAAACTCCATTTTCCCAAATACCTGACTTGAAGACACCATTTCCGAAATTTGTGCCTATTTCATATCCATTTGAGGATACTGTGGTTAAGGAAACACTGGATGTAGCTGGAAATAAAATATCTTGAGTTAATAAATTTATACCATTATATAAAAAGTTATTCAAATCTGGATGATATGTGATATTTCTTTTATAAATCTCAGACTTAAGAATCCTCAAGATTCCATTAGAATTCTTTCTAATCGCAAACTTTTTACCATCAGTTTCTGACAATGATGTAGCTGATGTGTTATAAGTTAAGTTTATTGTATAAACCTTAGCGTAATAATCTTGATACTCAAAATCTCTCAAAGTTGATATTCCACCCTTTGGTGGTGTATAAAATCTTGATATAGTATAGTTATAAAAGTCACTATCCAATTTGAAAATAGATGATGATAATCCTCCGACAAAACACTCAACCTCAACAGTTTTAACTAACTCAACAGCAACCGTTAACTTAATGGTGTAATTAACAGCTGAATCGGTAAATACACTGGTTGTGCCACCATTATAAGCAAAAAGTTTTGAACTTGGTGGTGTATCATTAGAAGATTTATAGATATTATATCCCTCATACCCAAGATCTATAAAAGATGAATTTGTCCCACCAATAGTCACTATGTTTTTATCAGCTGATTGTGGAACACTACTTGGTATAAAAACACTTACAGTTCCTGTGTTTGTTTTCAAATATCCCAACATTTTTGATGTGACTATTTTAAAACCACTACTCTGATCCCAATAAGATCTAGATAGTGTTGAGAATGTAGTTTGTTTTGTTTTACCACTACCAACTACTATAGTACCCGTATAAGTATCAGTTGATGACCAGGTAAACCCATCAGTGTTATTTACATTATTAACAAAAACTGTTGTAGTATTTGACACACTGAAAATATTAAGTAGGTGAATATTTGATTGAGTTGATGATGTGTTAGCATCATTATAAGATGCAACTTTAAAAATAACATCCTTTTCTCTACCAGGTGTCATATAATTAACACTTATGGTAACCCCATTAACAATACCATCAAATCTAGTAGAGTCACTCGATTCAGTCATCGTAATATATGTGTAATCATATGGAGATCCATTCCAATTACCATTTCTCCAAGTACCATTCAACCAAAAAATATTTTCAGCAGTACCATATTCAAAAGTACCATCATACCATCTAGCACCTGAAATATATCCATTTTTGAAAGTTCCTCTTCTCCAATCAGCACACCAAAATGAACCTGTTAGGAAATCCCCATTATTCCAATAACTTGTTTTACCAAATGATGAATTCGAAAAACTACCAGTGAAGTCTCTATCTACATAAGGATTGAAAACACCACCATTAAATTCACCCCTAATAAAGGACCCAGATAACCAAAGAGAATCATTAATTACTGCATTATTGTGGCTAAAAGTACCACCCAACCAAAGGATATTATTAAATGTTGTTCTATTGTCTGGTGAGGATCCTATTTGAACAGCTCTTTTCTGATTTATCAATAACCCCTCTTGCCCAGAAACCTCTTTAATATTTTGAACTACAAATCCATTATTCCAAATACCATAATAGGAACTAGTGAAAGAATCAGCAAAGTTATACTCATCTAAAGATGAACTAACTGAATTTATTCCTGATTTTAAACCAGAACCAAAGAAATTACCCGATAAAAAATATCCATTCTTCCAGAATCTACCAAGAAAGTCACCACCATAAAACTGACCATTAAACCAAACAGAATTTGAAGTTAAACCTTTATATCCGAATTCACCAGAGTTGAATTTACCATTCTCCCAAGCATAATCACTTGGATTGTCAGATGATAATGTTGGTCCAACATTTTCCCAACCATAATAAGACCAGAATTTTCCAGAATTAAAAACTCCATTCTTCCACCTAGCTAGTTTTGTTATTTTACTTCCACTAAACTCACCATTATACCATATTGATTCATTTTCTGATGTAATGCCATTACTTGTGAATTCACCAGAATTGAATTTACCATCATACCAATAGACAATACCATCACCACCCATAATAGCGTTTTCAACAACACCATAGTTCCATATTGATTGACTAACTCCAACACCACCCAATTTAGCATAGTATCCAAAAGTAGTATCAAATACACCTATATTTTTACTCCCCAATATACCATTATTCCAAACACCGCCATAAAAATCAGAGTTATAAAATTTACCATTATTGAAAGTACCATCTAACCAAACAGAATTTACAAACTCACCAGTTTGGAAGGTTCCACCCACCCAACTCTTATAAGTAATCTTATCATGGTGATATTCAATAGTTGGAGATGTATCATTTGAATCTATAAACTTACCACTAATAAAATTACCACTCTGCCAGCTCCCAGCTGAGAATATACCATTACTAAATGTTGCTCCATTCCATACAGAATTGTGAACAATTCCTAAATTAAAATTACCATCAATAACATGTGATCTATAAATAACACCATCATTTATTGTTATGTTATTGTTTTTGAAAAGTATATTAATTAATCTTAGAAGATTAACATTGGATAAATTAAATGTAGAATCATTGTTATCAAACTGATCATTAGAGATTGATGTATCTTTAATTTGAGTTCTTTTGAAAAATCCGTAATTTATGGTAGATCCTTCTATAGAAAATTTACTTAAACTTGTATAAGTATTCCCCTCAGCTCCAAAAACAGAATATGTAAGAGAAGTACTTGAGAAACTAGCAGCTGTGAATTTTGGAGTTATAATAATATCAAAATCCAGAGAGTTTGGATTTGTAATTGGATCATTGACAACTACATATCTACCACTCAAAGAAACTTCTGATGATGTTCCAGTATAGGATACACCATTCAACCAAACCGAATCACCTTTCTTTATATCCAAACCTTTAATTTTTTGGTAGTAATTGTGTGGAAAGTTCTTCAATGTTACTCTTAGACTACTTGATGACTGATAAGATATTTGTAATTTTTCGGAATTTTTCTTAATTATATTCCCATAGTAATTAACATTATGACCACTTAACCAAGTAGAATTTTTAAATAAACCACTTCTAAAATCAGATGGCTTTAAGTAGGTATTAACAAATGACCTATCAATTTGATTGATAGGTATTTTTGAAATACCGGAATTTTTAGTTATAACGTCTGATGTGTAAGTTGCAACTCGATTAGGATCAAAATACCAACCGAAGGAATCACTCTCAATATCTATAGAAGAATATCTAAGCCTAGAATTACTAACTACAGTTTGTTTCTTTTTGTACGTAGTTGCAGTTATTGATGAAGTTTTAATACTATCTCCAATCACCAAACCAAACGAACCATCATTTGTACTAGTACTACAATAAAATAAAGAATAGGTAACTCCAGTAGCTGTTCTAGCAAAAACATAATCACCTTGGGAGTTAGGTATAGATGCATCCCAAACAGAAACAGGTGGTACTATCAAGACCCAAGCTTGGGTATCGGGATCTATGTTTGATCCGGGCACCTCATTATCTTCAACATTACCAGTCCAACTATACAAAGACCCATTATATGAAACAAATCCTTCTCTACGATCTGGATTCCACCCACCCCAATAATCATTTTGTAATATCCAATAGTTGTAAAAAAGAGCTTCTAACCCACCACCACCACCACCTCCCCTGGGTGGGAAATTTTTAGTCTCTGGCTCAAGGTAAATAACAGTTCCAGACACAACAGGTTCACTCTCTACATAATATTTGTCATAGTTATTTGTTTTTGGTTTTAATGAGACAGAAACTGAAGAAGATAATCCATTCGATTCATATAATTCATAATCAGTGTAGTAATCTAAGATATATCTAGTTTCTATTGGTAGTTGAATTTTTTCATTTGTACTTAGGTTATTTACATAGTAGTCTTTATTGATTTTTTCTAAATAAAAACTATCACCCTTTTCCAATCTCAAAAAGTCTTTAACTGAAATGTAAAGTTCTATAGTACCTCTTATAGTGTTAAAATCAGCAACATTCAATGAATCATAATCATAACCCCATATATCAGCCCCAATTATACCTATACCACCATCAGAGTTGTATTGAGTAGATTCTACAACACTATCTATAATCTGGTTATTAACTGATTTTGACTTGAATATCTGTGAATTTTCAATAATACTATCCGAAATAAGACCATTACTAACATAAGTAGTGTAAATATCACAAAAGTTATAATTAACAAAATTACTACTCACTGAATATGTCAATGAACCATTATAGTAATTATCAATTATATTTAAACTCAAAGTCAATCCGACATTTGAGTTCTCAAAATTACCTTTATTTATTATAGATTCTTTTATTTCAGAATCAATTACATAATTGAAACCAAAACCCCTATTATTAGAAAAATCAACATTTTGTATTGCTTTAGTTATTCCAGTAGGCACTCCAAAAAGAGTACTTACACTAAGTTTGGCTGAATAACTCTTTTCATTTGTTGATTTTGTATCCATTGTTCCGGAGTTCCATGTAGAATTAACAAAAAACCCAGAATTCCAAGTTGCACTATTCCATTCAGGTACCCTATCATAAGAACCAAATACACCATCATTGTGCGTACCTTTAAAATTACCATATCTGAAATTAAGTTTGGATATTACAGGTTGTTTATATTCCTTATCAAATACCCACTCACCTTTCTTAAATATATTTGGGTCAGACTTGGTCCTATCAAATTTATAAACTTGTCTTTCTCTAAAAGTAGTAGTCTGTCCAAAAGATGGGTAGTCATTATATACAAAATCCTCTCCTATAATTAATATTTTTTCACATATGAAGTTATTATTGGGGTTTGTAGACTTATTACCATCAAAAAAAGCAGCATCATAAAATGCGTTAGATGCTAGAATCCATTGACCATCTGTAGCTTTTAGATAAAACCCAGGATCGGTAAATGGTATACCACTTGATGAGTTTAATGCATCAGTTGATCCCAAAAAATTATCACTGACAAAAATTATATTTCTACCGTATAAACCAGCACTTCTTCCTGGAGTATTTCCCAAGAAAGCTGAATAAACTCCAGCAAAATCACTTTGAGAAACACCAATCTTAATCGAATTAATATAATCAAACTGAGCTTGTGTTGTTATATGATGAACAAATATTAAATCTTCTAAATTAAAATCTGTATAAGGCAATTGACCAGTATAATCCAAATCTAGAATTATTCTACATCCATCAACTCCCAAGACTCTATATCCATCTGTATACTTTGTATATTTATCTTTTGATATAAAATCAGCAGAGTCATAGAATCCATTTAAAATATAAACTCTATCACCTATATTAAAATTAGTAGCTAACTCCGAATAGAAAACAGTTTTGGGAAATCCTGATATGTTTACTGATTCAACATAATTTAATAATTTAGAAGCAAAAAATTTATTACTACTGGTAGTTTTTCTAACAGTGACATTCTCTTCAGCAACTGGAATATTGGCAATTCTTACTACTTGATTATCTGATATCCTTGTAGACTTAATAACTGGTGTTTCTGAAGTTGAATTATCTCTAACTTGAGATTTGAAAGCAGTAATTTTGTTTAATGCCATTTATAACATAAAATTTATTTATATATTAAATGGGGGAATATATCTATTTGATATGTTTAATAATTAGATTTAACCAAGTTTATTAAATCCAAAAGATTATCCATATTACTTGTATAATTGTCCAAAATAGATTCTAAAAACTTAATTCTACCAGATTTATATTCCTCATTAGAAAACATAGAATATTCTTCTCTAATACCTTTCTCCCACTCCAAAAGTTCATCAAAGTTCCTTTCACATATATTCATGTCATAATCAATGAATCTTTGTGACAGAGGAGTACTAGGTATATGATTCTTAGTATCCAAAATCATCTGTTTAACTTCCACCAAATCAACATCATATTGCTCGGAACAAAATCTATAAAAAATATCAGCAGATCTTTCTTCATTATCATTTCTATCGGGTTCATAAACCAAGTCATGAAATAGAGCTGTCAAAGTTAATTTCTCTCTTTCACTTTCATTTAATTTACCATCAGCATAGTCTTCATTGATTTGTGAGATCAGATCATTCAAATGATTCACATTGTGATAGTGTCTATGTGGTTCACTCCATCTGTCCAAAACAAACTTTGGATCGACACTTATTTTATATTTGTTAAAAAGGCTTACTAAATTCATACTTATTTACTAAATTCATCTTTATCACTTGATAAATAAAACTTATCAAAATCATAATATTTCTCATAAACTTCCATAACCTTATCCAGAGTTATTGTGTTTATAATTTCTTTAACTGACCACTCTTTTGGATTAATCCATCTAGAAACATTTGAGTATCTATTTATTTTGTCTTTCTTCAATCTTATTAAATAAGAATCCTTTATTGTTTCAAATCTTTCTTGTGTTAAGAACTTCTGTGGATTCTTCAAAACAAATCTAACAGAATCATAAACCCTATCAATATTAGATAAACTAGTTTGTGTTGTAATACTAGTCATCCCTTGTTTATTTAATCTAGATTGACCACATCTAATATAATATACCAATCCCTTCTTCTCTCTAACCTCTACATATAGTGGTGAAGAAAGTCCCATAGACAACATAGCATTTATAAAAGTTATATAATTGAAATCAGAGTCGGCTATTGGTGAGGTCATTATCAATGATGCCTTATCACCAAAGTCATTTCTTTTTTCCATTATAGCATCATTATATGGACCAAACTCGACTCTTTTATCAAATGATAACTCATTAAAATCACCATCATATCTAAAAGCACTTTTTGGTGAAACATTTATTATTTTTGATGGTCTTGAGAATTGTTGTTCGAAAAAGTTCAAACAATCCATGAACTTTAAGGATTCTAAATCTTCTCTTAATCCAATTGGATCATATTCATTAAATAACTTTCTTGATAGATTTAACATATGAGATTCTGTTTGGTCACTAAAGTAATCAGAATATTCTTGTAAAACAATTTTTCTTTCATTTTCAAATTGTTCTTTAGTCACATTAAACTCAGACATTAGTTCTACAAGTTCATATCTTCTTTTATCTAAATACTCATCCAATCCAGTGAAATAGAAAACGATTTCATTTGAAGATGTATAAGCATTCCAATCGATTCCTTCTTTTTCAAAAGTTTCTCTCAATTGTTCAAAGTTTTTGCACATAAGGTGCTCTAGAAGGTGGCTGATCCCATAGTTGCCTCTTTTCTCTAAGAGGGTAGAACCATAGTAAACCATATAGAAACCAGATAGGTCTGTTTGTGATTTTAAATTTATAAGCATATTAAGAAAATGTAATAACTATATTTTCATTTCTGAGTGTAACATCACTTGTTACCCTTTTTGCAGAATCAATTATGAAATTTATAACCTCTTTTTCTGAGTAAACACTTTCTTCATTCTCATAAATTTCTTCTTCTATACCATTTTCCATAACATCAGAGATTTTATGGATTTTGAACTCTTTTTCGGAAGCTGATTTATTAATCATTTGTTCTTTCTCAGTGTAAATACTAAAATTAATAATATCAGTTATTTCATTAAATGGTAACAAAATCGTATTATGTTCCAAATAAGAGATCTTCTTAATTTTTTCTAATACTTTTGATGGATTTGGAACTTTTTTATCTAAGAACTTTTCAGAAATAAGTTTGAATATATGATTATTGAAAAAATATTTAGATGTTTCGGAAAGAAATTTCTCAGTAGTATATCCATTTTCTTTTAGAATACTATCAGAATAATTTCTCCTATAAGCTTCTAATAAATTAACGATTTTTCCCATTTGAATTAGTTATTTTCATCAAAAAAGTTTTGAAGGACAAAGTTTTCTGAATAATTCTTTTTAATCTCTGGATAATCCTCTGAAACCTCCAATTTTTCATTGAGGACTTCTTTTTTATTGGTTTTAACCCAATCCGAAAAATCAGATTCCCACTCATGAGAATATCCAACATCACTATCATTCATTTTACCTTAAAAACTTTTTTCTTATATATTAAGAAACCTTCTTGATTTTAAAGTATTATTCTATTATATTTGTAAAAAATTAAGAATTATGATAAAAGTAGGATTGACGGGTAATTACTATTCAGGCCAATATGAAATTGGAAAATTATTTGAGGAGGTTGATGTTCCGGTGTTTGACGCTGACTTAATACTAAAATATTTAATAAACTATTCAACCCCACATATTGAAAAGGTAAAATCAGTATTTGGAGAGAATATCTATCATATGGGTCTATTAAAGTTCAATAGATTTGTAGATAATGATTCTTGGAATAAGCTAATTGATGTTGTAGAGTTTGATATTGTTAAAGCTTATGAGCGATTCAGACTAAATCATAAAGACGAATTCTATACCATATTCAAATACTCTTATCTCTTCGAGAGAAAAATGTATACATCAATGGATTATAATATCTCTTGTTATAGACCAAAAAATCACAGGAGATCAGATATGATGAGATTAACATACATGGATACCTATGGTATTAACAAATTGATAGGAAATGAAATGGATGAGCTTTTCAAAAACAAAAAAGCTGATTTTACAATTGAGAATTACAACAAAAGTGGTGACACAAATTCTGATATTATTATTGGATTGGAGAATAAAATAATGAATATACACAGAGTAATTACAAAAAAGAAACCCCAAGATAATTATTCTACCTTGGGGAGTGAACACTATTCTGGATTTTGGGATTAAACAGTTTTAATAACAATATCCTCTTGTTTATCAGCCAAATCTTTGAAAGTAGTTAGTGACTTGGCAATTAGGTATCTATCTAAGTCATTAAAATGTTCTTTATCATAAGAAACTTGAACTGCGTTTATTAGAATGTTCATTGCTGTTGTGGTGTCTAAAGTTTCAGCTTTCAAAAGATCATTGATTTCATCAATTCTTTCTTTTTCCTCGTCAGTTAGTTTTTCATAATCAAATTGTGGATATGATCCATCTTCTATATTTTCCTCTGTGGAGGATGATGGATCCTGTATGATTTGAGGCTCATCATTGATTTCAATTTCTGAGTTTTGATTTTGTTCAGTCATTTGTTAAATTTTTTTTTAATTATATTTATAATTATTAGGAAAGTTCCTATTTTTTTTATATATTTGTATATATGAATGTAATCTGCGTAAGACCCACAAAAAGACTTGTGAAAAACGCAACTTATAAAGTTGCCAGTTTCCAAAATCAAAACACTAAAGGACATACCTACTTTAGACCATACATTAGGATTTATCTAACAGATGATAGTGTCCAAAACTTTCCATTGGATAGTTTCAAACCAACAGTTGGTGATACCTTCCAAAAAATCAACTATATTTCACCAGAATATAGATTATTATTAGATGAAAGAGATCAAATGAAAATTGATAAGGATCTAAAGGGTGGTGATTATGTTGTACCAACCCATGATGGACTAAAGACATTAGTAAAAGGTAGAAAGTATAAAGTAAAAGATGTAAGAGTTATCGAGAACAAAAGCTCATTTGGCGTTGTTACTTGGACTGATATTAAAATAAAATTAGAGGGTTCCGAAAGGTGGTATACAAGCTGGAACTTTAGAAAATGTAGTAATCAAGAAACAAGAGATATAAGTCTCAAATCTTTATTTGACGAAGTGGTAGATATTGAAAAAGTAAACAAACATAAAAGAAAGTTTGATTATTATAGTGACGAGGAAAAGATTTCTATGTTACTAAGGTTTGTTGTCACATCAGCAAATGATAGATTTAGAAATCAAATGGATATAATTGATTGGACAATTGAAAAAACTGCTAATAGATACTCAATCAATAAAGAGGATTTTGATTCTGTTAGGAATATGACCTTAGAACAAATATTAGAAATATTAAAATAAAAAAAGGGTCTGAATTTCAGACCCTTTTGTTTTTAGAATAGACTTAGGAATATTTTCCTACTAGCCCTATCCACAGCAATTACCTTTACCTTAACATCTTGTCCACTTGACAACTTCTGATTAGATTTATCAAGTTCTGATGTATGGATAAGTCCATTAGTTTCATCATCCAAGATAACCAAAGCCCCAAATGGTTTGATGTCCTTTACTTTACCAGGAATTGTTTGACCAACCTTAATAGTATCCCAAAGAGTTTCTCTAAGAATCTGTGTTAGGATAATCTTGTCCCTAATAATTTCTTTGATAAAGAACTCAATCGTTAAACCAGGTGTTATTTGACTAATACTAATTCCTAGTTCAGGGTTCATATTGGTTTTGTGAACCATGCCAGTTAAACAACCATTGAACTCAACAAAGACTCCGAAGTCAGTTGTTCCTGTAACATGACCAACATAAATCTTACCATGTTCAAGTTTCTTAATTTCTTGAGGAACCAAACTTTGTAGATATTTCCTTCGACTCACAATGTAAGTACCCTCATCTCTTGAGTATGACTCAATCATAACATCAAATGTTTGACCAATGATGGACTCTGGGTTATAAAGTTTGTTGATACCAGCAAGTGTGTTTGGCATAAAACCTGGAAGTACCACACCTTCAAATTGAATATCAACCGAATATCCAGCTGGTGTCATTTCTTTAACATAACAAACAACAGCAGAACCTTCCTCCAAGGAGATTAGATTTTGTCTAGCTATACCCTCATAAAGTTCAACAAAACTAGCCTTAATAAAGAAGTTATCATTATCAACATTTGTGATAAGAACATCTAAAATATCACCGATGTTTGTATTTTTCAAATAAGATGCTTCACTTGGTTTATCTTCAATTCTAACGAAATCTTTAAAACCACCATCAAAGTTAAAATAACCCTGTGAAATACCAACATATACTACATTTGCCAATTCACCAACAACTGGTGTTTTTACATCATATTCATCATAAAGAGATTCTAACTTATCTCTTTCATTTGAATAGTTTTGGAAACTCTCAGATGTTGCTACATCTGTTTGAAACAATTCTGGATTAAGGTATCTCAGATCACCATAAATTTTCTTTTTTCCCATAATTTTTTAAGTTATGTTACTTTTATAAGTAAATAATTAAAAGTTTATGGTTTAGAAACCTTTTTATTCTTTATATTCTTTAAATAATCTCTAATTCTTATAGCATCTTCATATCTTTCCTCGAATAAGCAATTCTGCAATTCTTTTTCCAATTCTTCAATTAAATTATTATTAGAATAATTTGGATCATTTTTTTCAATTAACTTTTTGAAGAAGTTATTCATTTGATTTATATCTAAAAAATAAAGAGAAATTAATTTGGATTCATCCATTTCAGAACTATCTAAAGAAGATATTTTATTTAGAAATTCTTTATTCAACGCATCATTATCAATAAGATACCTGGCCAAGTGATTTGGTCTATTTATAAAAAATTTTAAAAACTTAGATAGATTTTTATAGTCAGTATATCCCATTTTATAATTTCTCAAAATATAAATTAAAATAGTATTTGAATGAAAATTCTTCAGCGTTCTTTTTTTGTGCAAAGAGTAATCTGATTTCAGAACCATCAGAAGATGTTTGAGTTTGAAAATCTGTTATTTTATTTGCATCTGATTCTATGAATTGGTCAAACTCATTGCTATATTGAAGAGTACCATCACCACAAAGATCTACTGGTAGTATAAAAAATTCAACCCTTAATAACTTATACCTAGAATATACATTTCTATTTATATAGTCATAAATATCAATATCAACATTATTAGATAAAACAATTGAGTTTCTGACTCCCTCAAATGTTCTATATTTTTTTAAAGTAGCAAATATGTAGTTATTGATAATTGTTTTTAACTCTATTGTTAAAATCCACTTAGCTTGAGTTTTCTTTTGTGCATCAGTTTGATTCAAATCCAATTCTATTTTGTGATTTATTCCTTTATCAACAGTTGCATCATATACAATTTCCGGAAGATTTTTCTCAGTGCTCTCATCTATTTGTTCATTTGTTAAAAGTTGGTTATATACCAAATTATCACTTAGTATATCAATAGAATCTTCTATTTCCAACATCTTAGATCCAAAAAATGCTGAATCCTCCGACATTTTAAATGTCCCATAAACCTGATCATATTGAAACTCTGGACTTATATAATTTCTTCTCATGATTATTCAATGTTACTTTTATTAATAGTCAAAGTTCTCTCATCATTTAGTGGGTCCGTATTAAAAGGCAACACACACTCAAAATGATAAGCATAATCCCAATTTGATTTGAAAATAAATCTTTTAACAACATGATAACCAAACTCATCTAACATTGGATATATTGATCTAACTTTTGTGGAGTCTTTCAACTTCAGAACAGAACCAGATCTGTTAACCTTAGAAACAACCATTTCACCACTCATCCCAAAGTCTGTAAGATCAGTATCAAATTTGTAATTATCAAAATTTTGTGATAATGTATTAGATTTAAATAGTTGAATTTCTTTAAATATTGGTGAGTAATACCCATTATGTCTGTGTAAAACAGTAGATGTTGTTGAATTTGAAGATGGATATTCTAAAGTATTTGATATTGATAGATCAGAATAGTAATTTAAAGTTTTCTTTGTAGTTATTAGACCATCCAATAAATATTTAGTTGGTTTTAATATGTTTTGATTAACATCAATTGGTGAAAATTTAATTTGTTTTTGTTTAACCGAAACTCTATTAGAATAATGTGGGTGAAGTATAAATGGTAAATTTTTACAACTTTCTTGATTATTAAAGTCATAGATATTTATAGAATCATCCTCATTTATAATCACATATCTTATTTTATCACTAAATCCTTGAGCCTTGTTTGGAATATACAACATAGTGAATATGTTAGAAGCTGTGAATTTATAAAGTAATTTTTTATACAATTCATCTCTATTGATATTGGCAATCTTATCATTGTAAAATACCCACTCATTCACTACTTTAACTGCATCTGTAAATGTATTATCATTTACATAAATATTTAGTAGGATGTTCTTGAATTTCTTGTTAATATAAATATTAACACCATCATTTAGACTATTGTCAATGACATACCCACCGTTATCAACAGGTTCTGTGTTATCTTTACAAAGATAAATCTCATTATTTAATCTAACTAGATTATTTTGTGAAGCACTTGGTCCATAAATTGTATTGGTGTCTTGATTAAAACTATGTATCCTAATCCATTTAGGATCACTAGATGGATTAGAGGTATTAGGATTAATGATGGTGGTAGTCCCATAAACAGTATTATTATATGTTACACTATTAAAAGAAGATGATGAAGATGGTTCATATAATCTTGAAGAACTCCACTCCTTAACCGGCTTCCAAATTTTCTGTAAATCAAAATTAGTTCTTTGAAGACCATTAGATGGTGTGAAAACTCTCCAATATCTTGTATCAACTGGTGAGTATGTGTTATTATTAACAATTGATACATAATATTTACTTTTGAAAAAAACAAAATTATTTTCAGTAACTGTATTAGTATATGATGAATATGTTTTTCTTGGATTCCAAAAATTTATAGTAGTTATAGTACTTGTATCTTTATAATAGTATTGCCCATCGTTATAAACAATAGGTTCAAAACCAGGTAGATTTGATAGGTTATTAGTTAATGTTGGATACCAATAAATAGTATCAACCTCAGTATAAAAGTCCCAATTAGTTGAGGAGTTCCCTGGATTAGAAGGTGCTGTTATACTATTTTTTTTAGAAGCCACAAATAGTATATCATTCCACACTACTACACTAGATGTAGCATATGTTTTCCCAGATTTCCACTCTTCTATAACATTCCACCTTAATGTGTTTTTAGTTTTGGTTACTAGGGCTTTATTTAAATTACCTGGGTCTGGTGTGACCGAATACTCATTGTTACTCAATAGTATAGAAAATTTGTAATCAGTAAATGCCTGTGTATTACTAGGTATCACATCTGATGCAATCGTGACTTTATCAACTTTCTTCATTAAAAATTTAATTCCCTTGAAAACAGTAGAATTTGTTGAATCATCACCATTAAAATAAGACCACTTTTTAGTATTCTTAATAATTTTACCATTAAAAAATTCATTTCTCTTACCAAAAAAATATGTGAAGTAATCAAGACTATAACTCATTCCCAAATACTTATCCAATTCAAATTTGAAATTCTGATTTATAACACCACCAGTCTGATCTTCAATGTGTAAACTATGATGTGTATAGTCTGGACTGTCTGAATTTATTGAATAGAAATAATCAAGATTTTTTTCTATTCTATTTGGAGTATTATCAATAAAATTTGTACTTCTGTTAAATGGATCTGCCAAAAGTGAATTATTTAAATAATAGGGATAATCATTAATACAGATTGAATTTTTATATCCCCATTTAACAAAAAATGGGTTTTTTCTCCACAAATCAGTTAATACCGGCGTGGTGTTTACGTTACCTACTCTGAAAGTTTCATTATTTGCGGTATATTCAGAACTAACTGGAACATAAACAACATCTGAACCAAATTTAAAGTCATCAAATGAATTTGTTTTCAAATTATTTACATAAAGTTTAGCCTCATCAGTATTTGTCAACTGTGAATCTTTTTCGTATTCAAACTTAGAAAATTCAGTCTCTATAATATCATTATCAAAATCTTTTATATCAGTAAACTTAGCTTTATAAATATAAAGTTTTAGTGGTTCGGGTGTGTCTTTAAGTATAATACTTAAAGATTTTCTATACTTAGTGTCTGGGTCATTTATATAATACTCAAGCTTGCTACTAGTTTGTTTAAAAGCATAATCAGAAGTAATACAAATAAATCCATTTGCATTTTTTGTTAATTTAAAGTAATCATCACCAATTTGAATTAACCACATATCAGCATTATCAAAATCACTTAATATAAATGCTGTTCCATCATTATTGGTTATTTTATTTTCACCACCTTCATAATTAATAATTATTTGATTAGTAACAGCTTCTGGTGTAACACTTTTTCCGAATAAGGAAGTATCACTGTAGATTTTATATCTTACTGTTTTCTGTCTAACACTTGTGTCCTCACTTGAATTAGAATTGGTTTTTGTTTTTTCTGTAGTATATGAATTACAATCTGGACATTCTCTTATTTTATATATGACCCCACCTATTTGAATGAACATATTTTCCTCACTCAAATCAGCACCTTCGGTAAATGGAGACCCACCAGACATTGATTCTAAAACATTATCTTTACTAATTACAATATCATTTTTTAATGATGGTAGAACAGTTGGGCTAACAGTTGAGACCAATTCCAACTTATCAAAATAAAAACCCATATATCTATTTAATGACCACTTTCTAAGTGATGTAGGTGTAGCTGGTGTATCATCAAACAAAAAATTGAAATTTATTATATGTGGGTATATAACACCAAATTTCTTGAAATTATTTGTTAGTGTTTTTTGCATATCATAGAAAGACAATTCATTTGTCAGGTTAAGTGGAAAAGATTGTGATGTGTATCCAGCATCTGTTGGTTTTATTGGATATTTTATTCCAGATATGCTTGAGTATAATCTATCAAATCCAATATCAGCTGAATAATTTGGAAAATCAACATTCCTAGTAATATTCTTATCTAAAAATTGTCCTATATCGGTTTTTTTTGTCAAATCAAAAACTTTGACACATTTCATATTATCTAAGATTGCAGTCCTGAAGTTATTTTTAGTTAATTTTAACAAACCCGGACCATCTATTCTGAAAATTATAAAATGTGTTGGTAAATAATTCTTACTTATATGTAATGGTGCAAAATATTCAAATTCTTCTGTATAATCTTTATTATTACTTATATTTCTAGCACCACAATTGTATATACTATCATATTGTTTTGAAAAATCAGTGTACATCAAATCAATATCACCATCATATTTAATCGAATAAGCTGATTCAGCAGGCAAATTTCTCCAAAAGGTTGGTAAAGCAAATTCCCAAAGACTATCTTTAGTAATACCAAATTTCTTTAACTTAGTATTGTTCAATTCTGCAGTGGAATCTATAGAATCCAAATATAAACTATAACTAGCACTTACTACCAACTTCACATTAGTAGTTAAAGCAACATTTGTCCTTAGTAAAGAATGGCTTTTCATCTTATTGTGTTCTTGTAGTAGGTGTATTAGCTACAGATCTCTGTATTATTGTTTTAGCCCTATTCATAGAGAATTGAAGGGTAAATATGAATGGTCTATTCTCTGCCTCATTTTCTAATAAGAATTTAAGCTTTTTAACGTGCCTAACGTATACATTATTACCATTTAAATCAACATAATTGTAGTTACTATCAGTTTGTGTGGGATCCACAGAATTCATTTTGAAATAAATATTCAATGGGACACTAATTTCATTATCAACACCACCATTTACGGTTTTTAATTTATCCGAATTGGTTTCTTGTACTTGATCCAATGACTGTATCTGTGGGTGTATTGTAGTTAACAATTTGTTCAATGAAGCAGCAGTTGGGTCTGAATTCTCTATCCACTTTGAAGAGTCAAATAAAGATAAGTTATTTGCAACAAATCCCAAAATCTCATTCTCACCATACCCAAGATTGAAAGAGTCTGAGGAAAGAATATCAGTAACTGAGTTAGAATTTACATTAAGATCAGTAAAATTATTAGCAATATTTTGTCCCAATTTCACAACAGACTTCGAACCGGAAGTTTGATTTACTTTATCATAATTAACAGACCAAATAAATTGGTTATCCAATTGTGTTTTACTAGAACCAGATGTATTGGAAACTATAAGTTGGTTTTGTTGGTCTACCCAGAAAACCTGTGGAGCAGATGAGTTATAAACATCACTATTGGTACTTGAGTTATAATCCCTATTAGAAAGCAAACTTAATGGAGAATCAACAGATTTGTTTCTAATCTTCATAACAAAATCTTTAATTACATAAATATCATTTTTATAAACCCTACCAGTCGCAACATTAGTAGCTGTATATGGATCTAAATAGTCTTCTAGTTCTATATTGAAGTTTGTCTCACTACCATTTCTGAGTATAAATTGATCAGTATTTCTAAAAATAGAAACTTCCAAAACACCCTTAACTCTATTAACCCTTTCTTCAAGAGCTTTAACTCTATTTTCTAACTTTTGTAAGTAAGCAAATAGATCCATAGGTAACCCATTATCATCCTTGAAACCAGATAATAACTTATCAGTCGAGTGGAAATAGGTTACACCATTAACTGTTATTTGATCATCTAAGTGTTCATCCAAACCCTTAGCAGAAAGTTCTGAATTTATAGAAACTTTCAAATCTTCTTTATCAGCTGCCTTTAAAATGAAATCATTTTCATTAACAACATTGTTTAGATTATCTGGGAATTCAATTGTTATCGTTTCACCAAATGGAGATTCCACAGGTGACTCTGGCCAACCAACTTCTGAAATAGAAGCTATTCTAATTTCAACCTTTTCATTTGCTTGAATTGGAATATCTATTTGATTAATATTAGGAGTATCAGCATTTGTTATATCTTGAATTTCCCAATAATACTTGTCAGTAGCTTTATCTAAAACCCTTTTCCTAGCATCTGTTTTTAATTCAATCCAGTTTGCAAAGGCAGCAGTTTTTGTTTGAGTGCTAGTAGCTTGTGTTATTTTAAATGGCTCAATAGGAGCCTCCTTACCATCTTTACTTAAATATCTATATTGGATTCTAAACTGAACTATTTCCTGTGGCATTGTGCCTCTAGTTATAACAGCTTCTGGGAAATCCCAAAATCCTCTTACTCTAAATTTAGGCTCAACTTTAGTAATTGGGGATTTAGCAATATCTAATATCTGTGAATTAACCGATGTTAGTAATTTTGATTTACTATCTCTGTCCTTACTTAAATCTTGTTGCTCTATGACCGCTTGCCTCTTCGCAGATTCTGTTGAAAAATCAGCAGTTTTAACTTCTTTTGTTTTTACTCTTATGGCATCCTCTATCTGCAAAACCTCAGACTTTAAACTCTTCATCTGAACATTCAGACTTTTGAGTTGAACTGAATCTGGAGTATCTGTTAAATGTTGATTTATTTGAACAACTTTAAAGTTAGTAGGGATTAGAGTTGGTGTATTTGGGGTACCAGCTAATTGATTGGGTGTTTTCTTAGAAACTAAATCTTTTAATACCAAACCATAGTCATAAACCTTATCAGTATAATATTGTTCCATGGAAAGAGAAGAATCAACCTCTCTTAAATCATTTGTCCAAAATCCAAGACCCTTACTCCAGTTTTTAGACATGATGTAATTATCCATATTCATGGATTTTACAAATAATACATTTCTCTCATTATATCCTATACTTATTCTTACTTTCTTGTTATATCTAACCGGAGAGTAAATTTTTAATGTATTTGTACCAACTGGTATTGGTTCAACACCCTCAACTCTCTCAAATCTTAATCTTGGATTTGATTGAGCTGTCGATATTTCCACTATTTTATATCTAGTAGTTGAGATTGGTGTGTTTATTATCATCTCATCATTTATAGTCAATTGTTTTGTTTCTGGAACCATTTCAGAACCAACCATAGTATTCTTAACATAGTTAAGAGTGTTTGTGTGATAAAAAAGTTTTTTATTCAATGTATCTTCCTCAATTCTCACAACACTGAAATACCCATCTAATTCAAGGTAATTTGGTTCCAAATCAAACATTTGTTCATCATAATTTGGATTCAAAGGTTCAATTAAACCTGGTGTATTTTCATGCCAGTTTAAATACTCATCCAAAGTAAAACTATTTTGATTTCTAAATAAAGTATTAAAACTATTCAATGCTGATTGACCCAGTGGGGTAAAATTACCAGCAGCATCTTTTGCAAACTCAGGAATATATCTCCTAGATAATACTTTTCTAACATTGTTTTCGATTTGACCAGATAAGTCTATCTCAACAGATAATTCTGGGTTTAATAACCCATCAAAAAACCAATTCTTTCTTGTATAGAAATTGGTTAGTAAATTTAAATTATTTAAATCATTTGGTTCCCTGTTTAAATCGACAGTGACAATTTTTCTAAATTTAGTACCATCGCTTGGTTGAATTAAAGCACCAGCATCATTTATACTATAAATGGAATTTAGATTATTATTCAGTCTATCAATTTCCTTCTTCAAGTAACCAAAAGATGGTAGTACATATTGTTGGGAAATTCCAGATTGATTTGTTATATCAAATGTAACAGTGTTTTCATTACCTGAAATCAGTGTTGTTATTTTTGATAGTAAGTCTACTACATTGTTATTAAAATTTATTACCTGCTCAGCTATTGTGTGATACGAACTATTTAAAGCCATTAGAATGGTTTATTTTTTTGGATATATATTAATATTCTGATTTCTCAATTGGTATTTAAAGCAGACCAATCATATTGATATTCTTCTTTTTTCAAATCCATGATGTAATTTACATGACATTCCTCCCTACCAAATAAGCTAGGAGCCATCAAGGGTGATTGTGGATTAAATTTATAAGCCCAATCCTCAAACCCCA
>Ga0114975_10000768_pt1 | contig 23718 bp, 25 predicted proteins | sample S_130626_EF_Meta_FD_87031 | JGI IMG/M metagenome (GOLD analysis project Ga0114975, IMG submission 87031) | Freshwater microbial communities from Lake Simoncouche, Canada to study carbon cycling - S_130626_EF_MetaG | ecosystem: Environmental > Aquatic > Freshwater > Lake | place: Lake...
CCATAAGTAAGACGACAGTTTTGATAAGGTCTAATTAGTTTATTGTTCCAAACAAAGACCATTCCTGCGTTTCTTGCAAAATCTTTCCCAGAATATATCCCAGAATTTTTATGTTCAGCAAAAGGACCACAGATATTTTCGCTCAAAAAAACTCTTATTGTGTAAGATTCATCAATTCCGTAAACCCAAATTTGGCCATCTTGAAATTGTATGTTTGGGTCAAACATGCGTATTGGCAAGGTAGTAACCAACTCTAAAGAATTGGTCAAAGGGTCAAATTCATAAATGCAGGTTTCGGGTTTATAATGAAACTCTTCTAAAATTATATACAACTTATTCATTATAATTATTGGATGTGGATATGAGACCGTGAATGTTCGATTAATTCCAGGCATATCATCTGCATATTTAAGAACCGATATATTGGAAACTGAACTTAAATCCTCCTTTAATACAGAGCTACAAATAGCCACTGTATATTTCTGGTTTATAAATCCACAAATTTCAAAAAACATATATAGGACTCCTTCAAAATTTATAATAAATGGATCACAGATGAAATAATCTGTAAAAGTTATATCGTTGTTCACATTAAGATCAAAAAAGTCTGAGCCCTGCCCAAGCAAAGGCTTATGAGCGAATTCTATTTTTGATTCTTCTAGCGCAAATTGAACTTTACCCACCGACCAGTAAGGCTTAAAGGCTGATATCGGGGGCTTGCTTGAATTATCTACCACGCGATACCAAATTTTTTTAATTAGTCCGTTAACCAATTTCAACTACCCCACCTGATAAAAGGGTTCTTAAAGTTTGATCTACTTCATCAAAAGAAAGATCCAAAAGCTTAGATATTTCAATCGTATCGTTTGTACCGTCTAGCAAGTTTAAAATATTTAGAACATTTCTGACTACTAAAAAAGTTTTTGCTTCAACAGAATTTATTGTTGGGTAAATTCCCAACTTATCTAGTCTTGGTTCGCCTATATTAGTATTCCTACAAATCAAATTTCTTTCAATCAAGTTAACTATCTCAACGTAAACTGCAAGAACTTTTTCAAATCCATTCACACTGATAAAGTCAAGATCATCTAGTGAGGTATGGTACTCAGGGTATTCATGATATTTTTTTGTCATAATTGAACAAACCGGCAAATTAACTGCCGGACTGCACCAATGGCGCTCATCACTGCCTCTTGAATTAAAATCTGATACATTAAATTTATATTTAGATAGAACAAACTTAACTAACCTATCCGTAAATGAGTTTCCGGATCTCGAAGGCATAAGCATTAAACTAGTATCAACTCCTACGCACGTCAAAACAAATCCAGCCTTCATGTTTGATTTTAATTCATATTGCTTTAAGTTCAAGTAATGTATCGCACCTATAGTTTCTGGGCCAATGTAAAATCTGTATGAGTATTCCAAGCTTCCTTTCTCAGCAATTTCTTGTAAGTAGTTTACTAAACTCATCCATACAGCCGGTCCAGAAAGTTCATTATTAGCCATTTGGGGGTGACAAAAATATGTCGAAAAGAAAATTTCTTTCTCAGAGTTTCCTTTTATAAAAATTTCTCCCAAACGCATAAAACTTTTTGGCGTACTTGTGTTGATGGAAACAATATACTCACCTTCAGCTAAATCCTTAACCACTGTATAAGGTAAACAAAAACCCCATTCATTTTCATAGTATGAAGTTACATAGGGAATAGCACTTGGTAAATCAGGCCTAGTATGGAGGTGTTTTTTAAGTGTACTCAAAGAGATTCTTTCATTGATGGATCTTGAACCAACTACAACATGCAAATTTGAAAAATTCATATCAATTAACTCTTCACCATTCGGGCTGATTAAGGACGCTGAAAGTAAATTCCAAGCATCAGGCACAATCCAGCCATTCACGCCAGTCCCACTCGGAATGTCTATATAGGAGATTTTACTTGTCAAATAATTCTCTAATATCTCAAAAGATCTCAAATTGCCTTCAGAAACAATAGCTCTAGGAATTTTGAAAAGATCGTTACACAAATTCATGGCATTACTTGCCAACACCTCAGTTGTGTTTTTCAATATAGTCAAACTCTCCTAAATTTTAAGTCCGAGTATACCTTATAGACTGTTTCTACGGTTTGAATCCCAATACTTGAAAGATAAGGATGATTCATTTCTGTGACTCCATAAATCGGAGTATATGTATAAATCAATTTTGGTATATTCAATAACTTTAACTCAACTAGAGCACTTGAATAAACAGACCACCAAGTTATTGGTATAGTTTGTAACTCGCAAATAAGTTCTAAGCTATTTTTATTTAAATTTTTAAATTCCTTAATATTTTTTGCATTAAATTTTACAGACTCTCGACGATGCATATAATAAATAATCGAATTACAATTATTCAATAGCATCACTTTCAAAAGCATCGATTCGTATTCGTGTACTGAAATAAATCCACTTTCAACTAATGGACTACCAAAAACTCCAAGTACTTTTTTATCATACTTGGGGTAAATGCTAGAAAAAAGATGCATGCTCTCATCTTTTAAAATATGAAGCCTCGGAGATAACAAATCTTCATAAATTGTATAAAACAGATAGTTGTCTATTTTGTTAGATTTTAAAACTAATTCTCCTAAAGATAAAGTGAGTAACCCATCGTCGACAAGAATGATTTTATTCTTAGCATCAAGGTAGAAGAATTCTTTAGATGTGGCATCTAGAATATTTCCAAGAATAACTTGAAGAAATCCACTATGTCTAACAAAAATAATAGCTAATTTATGAAATCGTTTGTACAAATTAAATCGTAAGAAAATTGTTTTACTTTTTGAGGTGGCCAATGCGGTTCTAAAATGAAATTTGGAAATCTCTGTTTCCTCCGAAACATTTTTAACAACACAAAAATTTAAATATTGTTGGTTCTGATTATTTAAAAATCTTGATAGAGCCAAGAATTGTTTGGGTGACTCAGGAAATGAAATAAAAATCTTCATATTAGCTATTTGCTGAGAACAATTCCCGCAGCATATAACGTTGATACGATTCTCGTATATTTATTTTTACTAACATTTGCCCAAATATTTGCTGAATTCTGATTATGGTCAAAAGATATATCCCTCAAAATATAGTTTGAATAATAACTGGGTTTGTCATTGTTTGTCTTTATTTCGTAATCAAAGTCACAACCAAAAAGTTGAATGTTTGTGCTCCCAATCAAAATTGCTACTGGTATTGCAAAATCAAGTACAACATTTGCCTGCAAATTTTGCATCAATGGAAAATCCTCTAAGTACTGATTCAATAATGCATTACCGTTTAGTGAAGAGTAACTAAAAATATTTTTTATTGAACAAAAGCCCTGTACTTCTTGGTATAGCTCATCACTCAGATATGTTTCAAAAGATTTTTTCTCTAATTGCTTTTTCCATTCAACTGATTTATTAAATCTTATATCCGCACATACATAGATCAAACGAGCATTCAAAAAGCTCAATTCCTCCCAAATCAATCGATTCGTAATTATAATACAATCAAAATCCTGATACATTTCTTGACTGAGATTGAGACTTGGACCATTACCTAAAATTGCGGTGTTCAATTGAATTTGAAATTCGGTGTTCGAATTTTAGGGAGAGGTAAAATGTTATCTTTTGGCCACATGTAATCTAAAATTTGGTCATCAAAATATTTGTAAACCATTTCTAAGTGTGAAATTCTAAAATCAGAAACTAAGAAAGTTTTACCCACGATTGGCTGAGGTATTGAATCTAGAAAATTTGAATCATATATTTTTTGAAATATTCTTAACAAATCAATTTGTGCTGCTTTAATAGAGGCGATTGCTGTTTCATGTAAAGTTAACCCTCGGGTAAATTCAGGTAAGGTTTGGTGAATAATCCTTCCTGCGTCAGGTTCCTTATTCATTCTATGAAAAGTGGTTCCTGTGCTGAACGGATCTAATAAATAAGTTGGCCAGAATAAGGTGGCTGATCCGCGGTATCTTGGCGATAAACCTAGATGAATATTTATTGATTCAATTGGGATAACTTCCAGAACTTTAGAACTTAACATTCCAAAGCCCATCACAATACATGCATCTGCTTTATAATCAGAAATCTCGCGAATTAAACCAACACTATTAATTTCTGATTGTGTGATGTTTATAACTTCTACATTTTTAAGATATTGATGAATTGTTACATTGTTTTGGCCGAAGTTAGCAGATTCAAGTTTATACCTTAGGTCAAAATGGTGCTTAAAAATGGATTTTTGCAATTTACTTGGCGATAAGTCACGTGCAGGGTATGTTGGATTAATATTCTCTCTTTGCATAACAATTATTTTGAATTGTATGTCAGTGTAGAGGCTTATAATCTCTCTTAACATAAACTCATGCCGAGGATGAGACCCACTTAGCAGTAAGATTTTCATCAAGATAGAATTTTCTCTAATTGATCAATAATTTTTAAAGTTGCAATAGCATCCGAAAGATTACAATCGTTGTCAGAAAATTTGCCAGTAATAACAAAATTTCGGAAGGCAAATGCTTGATTCAAAAATCCTGGCTTTGTGTTCGAAATGGGTAATTCAGGGATATTACTAACTTCTTCAGGTATGTATCTTCTCAGAGGAAAATCGGTATTTGGCTCAACAACTTTCATTCCAAAATATTCTGACATGTTTTCAAAACTATTAAAAATTAAAGCTTTTCCTTCAGCAAAAATTTTTATACTTACATTTTCTGGAGCAGACCAATTAAAAGTAAGCAAAACTGTGTGTAAATTACGCGATTCAAAACGCACCCCAAAGCCATTTGACGTGGGTTTGGTACTGCCCCAAGCATCAGAAATCTTTAGTTCTCCACAGATATATTGCAAATAATCAATTATATGGCACCCGTTTATCCTAATCTGATGAAAATTATTTATTTGATCAGGAAAATTTGCTTGAATTATCGCAGATTGATGTTTTTGTAAGAAATTACGAGCATAATTCGCAGATTTATAGTACCTACGATTATATGCAAAAAATAGTTTATTGGAATTGTCGAAATTTCTAAATTGTTCAAGATCTTTTGCATATAGTCCACCTGGCTTTTCAATGATTACTGGTTTACCCAATTCTAGAATTTTACCAATAGCGAATGGCGTTACTGAAGTTTCTAAAATTATTGCGATTGCCTGTGAATTGTTACAATTTGATAGGAATTCGTTAATGCTACTTGCAACTGGGATATTAAAATCTTTTCCAAAACTATTGAGTCTTTCCGAGTCAGTCCTACTAAAAGCACTCATTAGATTAAAGCCTGCTAAGCGAAATGCTGGCACATGAAATCTTGAAATAGGCCCACTACCCCAATAGGCTAAATTGATTTTCTCTATGAGATTCTCCAATCAAAGTTGTGCATAATTGGATTTGATTTGTTCAATTCTAGTTCCGAGTATGATACGTAATTTTTACCAGTAAGTTGCATTGCAGACAGTATTAACTGATTTGCTTTAACAGTATTAAAAAAACCAGTCGCAGAGACTTTATTTTCACTAATTTCCTCAATTAAATTAATGAAAGGGTTGTCACCTCCGTGCATAATATTTCCTCTTTCTATTACTTTCCCACTCTCGTACCGTTTAAAACTAGCACCATTTGAGCTTTCGCAAAGAATCACTTGATATTCCCCATCAAAATTCATCATTACGGCTCCATATTCGAATAAAAACGTTTGGTATGGTGTAATTTTACAATCTTTATAATAGTGAAAATTTAGTGACTTTAATTTGTACCTTACTTCGAAACTACCATGTATAACGTCTAATTCCGCTCTATAAGTTTGGGGGTAAGCTTGAATACTTCCGGACAAATCATATTCACAAGTAAGGCCAAAAAAATCATAAAATGAGGCAATCCAATGAATTGCGCCCGTTGCTAAACACATGGCACCACCGATTGAATGAAAACTAACAAAATTTCCAAGTAAATGTTTTGTTTTTAGCTTATCAATTTCTTGGTCTACTCCCAATAATGACCATCGATTATGAGATGTGAACAAAGTTTTCGGATGTGCTGCTTGTAAAAGCATAAATTCATCAAGGTCTCGCAGATTATTCGAAATCAATTTTTCAATCACGAGAGTTTTTGGACCAAGCCTTATTAATTGCTTACTTATTTTTAAATGTGATTTTGCGGTTGTAGCTATGATAATATAGTCATAATTCTTTTCGGCATCTTGTGTATTTGTTAAAATATTCAAATCAGGATACATATCAAGAATGTAACCTTGCCTTTCAACATTGTTTTCACAGAGATCAATTGAATGGTTTAGAGCTTTTGCAGATTTCAAGTAACTAAGACCAGCATTTCCTGCGCCAACTATTAAGCCTTCCATTGATATCTACTTCTAAATCTTATTTTTATTAGCAAGATAATTTTCGACTACACCAATATCAAACTCAGAATCAATGTCGTAAGCTTCTTCTTGAGATATTTCAACAAATCCAACTTTACTATTATAGGTACTAAGTCCGTCAATATTGTATTCATTATTCTGTAGTGCATGTTTTGCCAAACCACAAATTGTACCTCCATTGAATCTTACAACCCTAGGAAGTTCTTGGCGATTAGCCCACATCGTTTTGGAATTGATCTCATGAAATGGGGCAATATAATCCGAATTTAGAACTTTCATTGCTCGATATGGATGGTGCTCCATTTCATTAACCGTGAAGACCCAGTCAAAATCTCCAGTTTGAATTTTAAGAACTGAAGTATTTATCTGCTCAACAGTACGCAAAGGTGTTGTAGGGAGCATTGCACAAAAACTATGAGGAGTTTCATTGCGATTTTGCAAGTATTCCATAGCGAATTTATAAACTAAAAACATATGGGCAGAGTCGGTTGCTGTTTCTTTTGGGCGTAAAATCGGACACTCTGCGCCAAACTCTCGGGCAACTGACTGTATAGCAGGGGAATCCGTTAAGACTAAAACTCTGTCAACAATGGATTTTTGTGCAGCAATAATTGTGTGAGCAATTAAAGGAATTCCATTAATTTCCCTAAGATTTTTATTAACAACACCCTTTGAGCCACCCCTGGCAGGAATGATGCCTACGGTTGACAACACAAACTCCCCCTCTTGCGTTAATGTGAAAAATCTGTTTCATGGATATTATAGCATCCACAGTATCTATTTTGAGAGGTAGTTTAGATCTTGGAACCATTGGTCAGCATTGTGGTGTGTGCCTGGAATGAAGAAAGGTACATTCAAACATGTTTACGATCATTGTTAAATCAATATACTAAATTTGATTTTGAAATTATCATTGTAAATGACGCTAGCACAGATTCTACTTTCGAAATAGCCAGTAATTTTGCTGAATCAAATAATGTTAAAATCTTCTCCAACGACATAAATATGGGAATTGGTTACTCTTCAAACGTTGGGATAAAACAATCTCGTGGCAGGTACATAGTTAGAGTAGACGCAGATGATTACGTATCTGAATTCTTTTTACAAACTCTTTTTCTTGGTATACACGATAACATAAACTACAAGGCAGTGACTTGTGACTATTTTACAGTTAATGTTGATGGAATATTTCAGTCCAGGAAACTATTTGAAGCCAATCCGATAGCCTGTGGAATTATGTTTGAAAAAGATGCACTAATTAGTATTGGACTTTATAGAGACGAATTGAGAGTATTTGAAGAAATTGACCTAATGAAAAGATTTAAAGAAAAATATCAAATTCTTCACATTCCTATAACTTTATATAGATATAGGATTCATGAGATGAACACTAGTGTTAATTTAAAAGGATAGGGAGGTATGTACTATGCTTAGTAAAAATTTGAAGTTTGATGAAAATTTCCATTTAATTGCCGAGATTGGCGTAAACCACGAAGGCAGCTTGGAAAATGCAAAAAATTTAATCAAGTTATCAAAATCTGCTGGAGTCCAAAGCGTAAAATTACAAGCCTATAAAGCCAATACTTTAACTACAGAATTTGCAAAAGCTTACTGGGATACTGACAAAGAAATAACTTTAAATCAGATAGATTTGTTCAAAAAGTATGATATTTTTGAGATAGCAGATTACAAAGAGCTTTCAGAATATGCACATTCTTTAAATTTACAATTTGGACTGTCGATTTTCGACCCAGCGTGGGTAAGTGAGCTGAGTCATTTTGTGGACTATTTCAAGATAGCCTCTGCAGATTTAACTTGTGTACCTCTTTTAGAAGTGATAGGGAGTTATGATAAGCCAATTATTCTTTCTACGGGAGCTTCAACTTTAGAAGAAATTGCTCATGCTGTATCGATACTAAATTCAAATGGCAATAACAACATTAGCCTCTTACACTGTATTCTAAGTTACCCTACTGCAATCTACGATTCTAATTTGAGATTTTTAGAGAAAATTAAAAATAGGTTTCCTCACTACAGAATCGGATTATCAGACCACGTTGCTGACAATGAAACAGATAGATTTTTACTGGCGCGTGCACTTGGTGTATGCATAATTGAAAAACACTTTACAAATAATAAGAACCTTCAAGGAAATGACCACTATCACTCTGGTGACACTGATCATTTCTTGAGAATTACTTCATCAATTAGGAAAGCAGATTTAATTTTAGGTTTAGGTGATGAGTTATTGGGGACAGAACTTGCTGCGCGTGAGAATGCTCGGAGAAGTATTGTTTATAGCTCCGATTTAGATAAAGGCCGTAAAATTAAAAGGGAAGACTTGAGTTTTAAAAGACCAGGCATGGGAATTTCACCTACAGAGTATAGAACTTTGCTTGGTAAAGAATTGAAAATAGATGTTAAATATGACAATTTTGTTTCAATAGAAGATTTCCTGCAAAATTGATTTTAATTCAAGCACGATCTAGTTCGAAGCGATTACCAAATAAATCGATGGCTTTAATTGGTAACTGGCCAATTATCGATTGGGTAATTCAGGCTTGTAGGTCAGTAAAGCAAGACCATACAATTGTCCTTTGCATACCCGATAATCCTCGAGAGGCAAAATTGGAATTATTTGTACGAAAAAACTTTGCCAATGTACATATTCATAAAGGTAGTGAATTAAATGTGTTTAAAAGGTTTGGATCCGCGTACCAAAATTTCCAAGACGAATTTGAAAAAGAGAATCAAAAAAATGGCGTTATTAGAGTTTGTGCTGACCGACCATTAATGTCGCTATTTTTTTTAGATAAATTGATTCATGAAAAAAATGATGAAATCGAATTAATATTTAATCATAGATTTGTAGAAAATTATGGCCCTGATGGGGTAGGCGCAGAATCACTTTCAAGGGGATTATGTAAAGAGTTTTTCAGTGGTAATTTAAGTATTTTTTCAAACGCTGAACACGTAACCTCGGATTTGTATAATGACAAACCTGCAATATGTAAATTTGTCTCACCATTCTCAAAAAATTTACTCAAAAAAACGGTGAATTTATCTGTAGACACCTTTGAGCAATTGAACACGATAAATCAGATTGTGAAACGGTTGAAAATTATTCCTGGCGGGAATATCACGCAGAATACTTTGGCAGATATTGAGGAATTAATTGAAAAAAATTGATTTTCCAAACTCCTATTTTTTATTTAGGCATCTAAATGATTCGCAGCGACTCAAATCTTTTGAAAATGAATTAAGCTTTATGCTTAGATTTACGGGCAAAAATGGATCAATATGTGACCTAGGATGTAGTACTGGTGAATTTTTGGACTTTATACACTGGGATGGTAAAAAATATGGAACGGAAATTAATAAAGCTGCAATTAGGGAAGCTAAATCAAAATCTATATCTATCATTTCAAATTTTGGAGACCACAAAGGTAAATTTGATGTAATTGTTATGAGAGGAACGATTCAACACTTTAGCTCGCCTTTTGAGGAAATCTCTTTTGCTTACAATAAATTAAAAGTTGGAGGATTTTTGTTTTTTTTGGCAACCCCTAATATTGATTCTCTTTATTATAGATTCTTTGGCTCTTTGCCAGCTCTAGATTATTCTCGAAATTATTGGCTTCCAGGTTTTAAGCATTTGAAGTTAGTATGCGAAAGGGAAGGATTCGAGTTAAAAGGAATTGAATTTCCATATACTAAATCAGGATATGTAAATTGGTATGATTTTGTCAAGTTAATATTAAAATTGTGTACTCGAAATGACAAATACAGCATTGCATTCCCAAGAAACATGATGAATTTAGCATTTCAAAAAACAAATTGATTAATTAGATCAAAAGATAAATACGCAATACAATCTTTGTGCTGATTGTATTTTAGACTAGGAGAAGAATTCTTAAACAGTTGCTAACGGTAAGGTTTAAAGGTTTCAATGGAGTATCAAATCAAATCTGATAGACTAGTTCAGTGAGGCCCTTGGTATTTATCCAGAGTTTTACTTTCAAACTTGCAAAAAAAGTTCTGCATAAATCAAAAAAAATTATAGGCACAATCAATTTTTTGAAAAAAAAGAATACAGTAATAGCAAACTACGAAGAAAACGAACTCATATCTCTAGTTATTGCGAAATCAGTTAAGTTTGCCAATCAAGTTCTAGTGAAGAATAGTATTCCTGTAACCTCATTAAGAACTGTTTTACCATTTGCGTTAGGAGAGTTTCAACAGAAAATTACCGTATTGGATTATGGTGGGGCTGGAGGGCAGTCTTTTGTGGAAGCAAAGTATTTATTTCCAGAAACATATTTCAATTGGATTGTTTTAGAAACAAAAGGCATGGTAGGTGCGGCCAAAATTGCCGATTTAGAAAGTAACGAATTGAAGTTTACTGAGAATTTTTCTGATATTGAAAAGCAACATTTAGATTTAGTGATCGCAAATAGTTCATTGCAATATACTAGTGATCCAATTGAGTCTATGAAAAAAATTTCAAAACTAAGAGCAAAGTACATTTATATAGCACGAATGCCATTATCAGAAAATAATGAAAATGAATTCGTTAGGATTAATCAAATATCCATGCTGTGGGACAATGGACCACAAGTTGATGTTTACAGTAATCTTAATGTGAACAAGAAAGTTCAGATTCCTGCAGTGATTGTTTCTAAGGCTCTTTTTGAACAAAACCTTGAAAAATTTTATAAGATTAAAACTAGAATAGTAGACGAGAAACAGAGTTTTGCAGGGTCTGGGCTAAAGTTTAATCTTTTTGGATATTTTTGCGAATCAAAAATTTTCTAAAATAGGTTTATGGACCAACTTTCATTGTTTTTATTCGGATCGGGTGATTATACAATAATAATCCTAGTTGGGTATTGTGAAAAGATTTTTGGGCTTGTGTCTTTAAGTCTGATAGGTTTGAGATATTTGATAAATTGCTAAAATGATTTTCTAATTTCACGAGATACCAATTCCAACACCGGGATACCAGTGATCTTTTGGATTTTCTTTAAAGAATAAATAGTTTTGCCCTTGTACATTTGAAAATTCCAACAAAGCCGAAGCTACATGTGAGTTATCTGACAAGATCATTGCATTTAAAGCCAATTTTTCACTTACAGCTTTGTATTCTTGAATTTCATTAGGTAGTTCTTAACCACAAGAGGTATATTTCGTTTTGAAGTTTGGAAGTGGGATCTGTAGTAGTTGCTCATTTGATTCTTGTAATCAATATCTTCTATAGGTTCAGGCCAAGTTCTGTTTATATCCCAGGATCCCAACTTTGTATCAAACATTTTACTTCTATTTCCATGAGTCCCCTCGCCATCATTACCACTATTTATTATTAGCGATTGGGCCGGATATATTGAAACAGAACCCTTAAGAAACATTGACGCATGCCAACATATTGCCCATGAATCTATGTTCCCTTCGATTTGATCTTGAAGCATTCTTACGTAAGGCATTGCTCCGTCAAGGTTAAATTCATATTGGAGATTGCGTGCACTAATTTGTTGGTACAAAACATTTGCATCAAAAGTTGAAGATTGCCAACGATTTTTCCAGGTTCCCCATCCCCAACAGTCAGCGCCTCTTAAAGCTACCGCATTCTGCAATGGAGGTGCAATCGGGTATTGGTAGCCCTGAATGCTGGCAACGCGACTGTCATTTTCAAATCGATTTAATCCTTCATTAACATAACTAAGAAAACTACGAGAAGGGATTAAATCATCTTCTAATACAATAATTGAGGGAGCTAGATCTAAAACAAAATCTATACCATTTCTTATCGATTTAGCCAATCCAAAATTTACTGCATTTTTCTGCAAATTAACTGATCTAAACCCATCAATATTTTGAATAGTTTCTATAACTTTTTGAATTAGAGGAACATCGCTTAAAGTCTTTGGCCCATCAACAAATACATACAAGTCAGAAACTCCCGATAAATCATTTTTAGCCAAACTTTCAAGTAAAACTCTAAGCTTTTCGGGACGGTTGTAGGCAAATAAGGCAATTGGACTTACCAAGGTTTTAGCTCCTCCAAAAATATAAGTTCTTATCTATTTGGTATGTGAAAGACTAGCAGTTAAACTAATTTCATGGAGCATATGAAAATTACTGTTGTCACACATTGTGATATAAATTATGCGGCAAAAGCGTATTCTCTAATAAGATCAATTAGGAAAAACAACTTTAAAGGCGCAATAGTAGTAATCTGTCATGATCGAGAGTCGCTCAACAGATTAACAAATTTAAAAATTCCAGGAGTATACCTTTTTAGTATTTTACAACTAGAAGAATTATTCCCTCAACTTTTAGTCGCTCGTTCAGACAGATCTCAGATTGAGTACTATTATTGTGTAACTCCATTTTTAGTGAAGTTTATAATGAGAAAATTTGACTCAGATTTTTTCGTATATCTTGACTCAGATACGTATTTCTTTTCAGATTTTTTAAGTGCATTAGAAACACACGATGACTATGTCGTTGCCATTACTCCGCATCGATTTAGAATCAGTAACAAGAATCTTGAGATTTACGGGAAATATAATGTAGGACTCATGAGTTTTAAAAAATGTAGCGATTCCGAAAACATCATTGATTGGTGGGCAAAACAATGCTTGGTGAGCACATCAATAGATCTTAATGAGGGTGTATGCGGCGATCAAAAGTATTTAGACGATTTTGAAAACTTGTCTCTAGGCGTGAAACAGCTAGATAATCCAGGACACAATGTGGCGCCTTGGAATTTTTCAGATGTGGTTGCTCAAGATGGAGAATTAAAAGTCATTGAGAATTCACGTACTAATAAACTTGTATATTTTCATTTTTCTGGTTTAAAACGCTATTCATTTTTTTCAGTACTTGGATTCATGCCATTTCGTAATAAGGCAAATAAAAGAGTGAAGAAATTGGTTTATAAACCATATTTGAAAAGTTTGTGTGAATCAGAATATCAGTTAGGGCTACATAAAACTGAAAGGTCAAAGAGTTTGGGATACTTAGATTTTATCCATACTTTAAGGTATTTTGACTTGACTTTAAATCCGCGGCTTAGTAATCATTAAGAGCATTGATAATATCTGTGGCTTGTTCATGCTTTAAGTATTGAGAGATAGGTAGTGAGACCGGGTAAGAAACAGGAGAATCTTCAACTTTATTTTCCCAAGCAAATTGTGCTTCATCATTAATTGGATAATGAATTGCTGTATCAATTCCATTAGCGCCTAAGAAGCTTTGAAATTTGGCTGCTTCTAATACAAAAACTGGGAATATATGTCCTACATACGAATTCAGATTAAAGTTTGGCAATGTGATTTTTGGGTTTTTTACTTCACTCAAATATCTTTGAGCGATGATAATTCTCTTCTGGTTCCATGAATCCAACCGTGGAAGCATGCCCCTTAAAAAAGCTGCCTGAATTTCATCAAGCCTAGAATTTCTAGCATATCTGTAATTAACTTGGTACTTTTCTTGCCATCCATATTGCCTAAGGAATTTAATTTTATTAGCCACCTCAATTTCATGGCAAACTACGCTGCCTCCATCACCAAGTGCGCCAAGATTTTTAGTTGGGTAAAAACTAAAAGTACCTGCATCACCAAAAGTTCCACACTTATTTGCGCCAAAAGTTGCACCATGGGCTTGAGCACAATCTTCAATCAGTTTAACACCGTATGCCTTACACAGAGCACTCAATTCTAGAATATTTGGATATACATACCCGTATAAATGTGTCACAATGACAATATCCAACTTACCAGATTTAATCTTTTCGCTTAAATCCAAAAACGACATTAAATAATTGTCTGGATCAATACTGACATAAATCGGTAAACAACCTATAAGCTCAATGGCAGTTCTGCCGTAACCACCGCAATTTCCTGCCAATCCAACTTTTGTACCTTCCGTGGCACCCAACCCGCGTAGAGCAATTTCTAATGCATCAGTTCCGTTTGCCACGCTAGTGCAAAAATTAATGTTTAAATATTCTGCAAATTCAACTTCAAAATTCTCAACTTCGCTTCCCATAATTAATTTTGTACTATCTAAAACCCGATTAAAAGCCGCCTCAAAAATCAGCCTATTGCTTTCAATGTGCTGAGCCATATCAAATAATGGAATACTCATGAATTTAACCTTTTATGAGCGTTGTCATTCTTTATTTCTTCCAATAGCAGTTGGAAATCATGGATGTAATCTTCCTCATCATACTTATGCGAAGCCAGAACCAATATACAAGCATCATTTGAAAAGTCAAAAAGTGATACCCAAGTGAGTGGTTGCACATATACACCAAACTTACTTGATTCAAGTACCAAAACTGATTTCTCAGATTCACCTCGAACTTCAATTTTGCATGAGCCACTTACTGACAAAATAAATTGGTGACACTTTTTATGTGCATGGTTTCCCCTTACAGCTTTTGGTGAATTTGGGCGAATCGTAAAAATCCTTTTAGGTACGAACGGAAAACTTGCTGCCAATTCTAGATAGTCCAATACTCCAGACTCATTCTCTCTGCTTGAAATATCTATTTTATCAATGAAAATAACTTCACCAATTCTTTCCGATAGGTTGGTCTAATAATTTAATCAGATAAGCCTTATAACTTGAATTAGGGTATGAATCCGCTAAATTTCTTAGTTTATGCTCTGTAATCCATCCTAGGCGCCATGCAAGTTCCTCTAGACAAGCAATTTTATGTCCTTGACGTTCCTCAATGATTTGAACAAACATACTTGCGTCAGATAAGGCTTTAGGGGATCCAGTATCGAGCCATACAGTTCCACGAGGCAAGAGAGTTACTGATAAATTCTTAGCATGATAATAAATCTTTAACAAACTAAGTATTTCTAACTCACCTCTAGTACTTTTTTCAACTTCACGCGCTGCTTCTTTTACAGAAGGCTCAAAAAAATATAATCCAGGTATAGCATAATTAGATTTTGGGTTTAAGGGCTTCTCTTCTAAAGATAAAATCTTAAAATCTTTGTCAAATTCTATTACGCCATATTCTTCGGGGTTTGATACTCTATAGGCGAAAATATTTGCACCTTTAGATGCAGCAAAAGCTTCTAATTTGCGTCCAAGGCCAGAGCCATGAAAGATGTTGTCTCCAAGTATTAAAGCAACATTTTCTTTTCCAATAAAACTTTCTCCAATTAAAAAAGCTTCAACAATGCCATTTGGGAGCGATTGCGTTTTATACTGTATTGACATTCCAAAATTACTACCATTACCTAGCATCTGTTCAAATGATTCTAAGTATTTCGGGCTAGTTATTATCAGCACTTCTTGAATTCCAGCCGCCATTAGCGTAGCCAACGGATAGTAAATCATTGGCTTGTCATAAACAGGAAGTAACTGTTTGTTTACAACACTAGTAAGTGGGTGAAGTCTGCTACCTGCACCACCAGCTAGAATAATGCCTTTCATGTGAGCATCTTATACAAGGAATGCTATATGGCATAGGCTAAGTGTATGTCGGCACAAGACGAAAATAGTAGAAATTTTCTGGTTACAGGTGGAGCAGGATTCATTGGCCTAGCTTTTATTCATCAACTAATAAGAGATTTTCCAAACTCACGGATTACTGTGTTGGATAATCTCACTTATGCTTCACAGATAAGCGAATTGAAGAAATTAACATCATCAAATCAAATCAAATTTGTTAAGGGAGATATATGTGATTTTCAAACTGTGAACGAATCTATGAAAGAAATCGAAACAGTAATTAACTTTGCAGCAGAATCACATGTGGATAGATCAATACAAAATTCTTTACCATTTGTCACAACAAACTCGCTGGGGGTGCAGGTACTTTTGGAGTCGGCTCTGGCTTCAGGGGTTAAAACATTTGTGCAAGTTTCCACGGATGAAGTTTATGGGTCAATAAATCTCGGGTCTTGGAATGAGTATTCCCCGGTTAAGCCAAATTCTCCATATGCGGCATCTAAAGCATCTGGTGATTTATTGGCATTAGCGTTTAGCCATACTCACGGTTTAGATGTTCGAGTCACAAGATCATCAAATAATTACGGTCATGGGCAACATATTGAGAAGTTAATTCCAAAAATAATCTATAGGATTCTAAGGGGAGAGTCTATTCAAATTTACGGTGATGGAAGAAACATTCGCGAATGGATTCATGTCAAAGACAATTGCAAAGCCATCATTACGGTGTTGAAATATGGGTCAAAAGGCGAGATTTACAATATAGGTTCAGGAATTGAGAAAACCAATAATGAGATTGCTAGCCTACTCATTGATATTTCTAAATCAGGCATAAAGCCTACTATTGAATTTATTGATGATAGAAAGGGCCATGACTATAGATACTCGGTTGATTTCTCAAAAATTATGAAACTTGGATTCAAGCCCAAAATTGAATTAGAAAGTGGTTTAGAGAAAACCTTTCATTGGTATAAAGCTTTTTATAACTACTAGCAAAGTGGCTTGGGTCTGAATGATGTGTTACATGGCTCCTTACTAAATCCATTCGATAATGCTGTTGATTATGTTAATGAGTTTTATTTAGATCAGATGAGCTATTCTCTAAACTTGCAAATAACTTTATTAGGCATCTAGTACAACCCTGATAGCTATGCCATTGGACTTATGGAACAACTTGGAAAAGTTTTTAGATTACGCTTAATGATAAATTATGCAAAATTTCCTGCTTAAAACTTTGCATTACAAATATGTAAGACAAACAAATGCAATATTAGCAGATTGTTATTCAGTTTTACCGCAAGTAGTATAAAAGTATTTTTCAAGATTGATATATTATTTGGCATTTATGCGTCGAGAAAAGGGCTCCGAATTTCATTTTTTTCTAACCCTCAGAAACATTTTTGAAATGCGATTTAATCCGTAATCAAACTCCCTAAACAGGATAAAATATAATGAGCGTATAACAAATTTAAAGGGTATAACCTGAAATAGAATCTTTAAATTCTCCAGCCTTCCAACGCGGTTATTTCGAGCTGAAAAATTAGGAATTTCTACATTCACCACAACGAGATTACAGAACGATGACTCACTAATTTTCCATAATTGTGCGATTAGCTTGTAATCAGCAGCAACTTTGTAATTTTCATCAAATCCCGCTAAATCTATAAAATCTGATTTACGAACAAATTGCGTTTGATGTGATACATAACCACCTCTTTGAAGTACAAAGTTTCTCACATTTTGTAAAGTCAGCTTCTGTGGATCACGCCAACTAAATCTGGCTTGCGTGAAGCCCCAAATTGGTTTATTAGTCTCCAGATATGTAGTCAAATTGATCAAATCGGCTGTTAGAAGACAAGAATCTCCTGCGTTCCAAAACATAAGATAAGTTCCCATGGATGCTTTTGATCCAAGGTTCATCGCTGCATAAACCCCTAAGCCCAGGTCGTGAACAATAGTTATCTGGAGATTATTCTCTAACATAAATTTACTTATATAAGTTTTAGTTCCGATGTCCTTAGCTGGATAAACCAAGATGAATTCAACTGTACTTGGAGCGCCAATATAAGAGTTCAGTGTAGTTTTTAACCTGTCAAGATCGTATGCTGCTACAGTAATGACTGATAAAATAATTTGGGAATGAGCTCTCATGCACTCAGTATAAGGAGTTTTAATGTTACCCGTGTTAATTGTTTGTTACTTGAGGCCAAAAGACCTAGAGACGATTCTTGAAAGAAACCTTAGTTCTGGACGTAAAATCTATGTTTTTATTGATAGATGTCATGACAAGAATAAATCATTGAATGAACAAGTTATCAAATTAGCTAAAAAATATGAATTAACTCATGACATAAAAGTGAAAATTTCCGAAGAAAATCTTGGTGTAGGAAGTGCAGTTCCAGCAGGGGTAAATTGGATAGCTAAGAGCGAAAATTGCTTTATAGTTCTAGAAGATGATTGCCATTTAAATTCTGAGGGATATACATTTCTTGACAAAAACCTTTCCAAGTTGGACCATGAAATCTCTATCATCTGCGCTACATCACCTTGGGACATTGATACCACTTCTAGAGTTTTAAATCACAATTCATTATCTAGCTATCCTTTAATAAGTGGGTGGGCAACAAGTTCCAAGTGTTGGAGTGATATTTCATTTTTGATTGGGAATAAGCCGCCAGTGAGGTCGACGCTCATAACAGTGCTTCAAAGACCTAGAAAAATTCTAATTATGTGCTTTTTTCTTGCCGCTCATATGAAAGTATTTAGGGGCAAATCTAAAGCTTGGGATTGTTCGCTCGCTCTCGGCATGCTAATCAGAGGTAAAAAAGCTTTAATTCCAAATTTAACAATGGTTACCAATACTGGTCGTGACGACGTTGCATCACACACAATTCGGGAGAAAAATCAAGATTCAATTTTTCGAAAAGAATCTAGCAATTCTCCCAGCAGCTTGCTTAATAAATCATCGTTTTTTACCAGTAAAACGGATAAGCAAATTGAAAAAAAGTTATATAACCTGAAGCTACGGCACCTGTTGTCTCCTTTTAAAGCGTACTTGATTTGGCACTAAGTAGTTCTTGATAAATTTCAATAGTCCTTTTTAATGGTTGTGCAACATATTCAAAATAAGTTTTCTGCATGCTTTGAATAGATTTTAAGTCATATTTACGTTTCTTAACACTATAAATTGCAGTCAAGACATTTTCAACAGAAAGCTCAGATACATCGATAGCAACGTCCACATTCGGAAATAGTAATTCTGTTATACCCCCAACTTTTGTTGCAATAATTGGTAAACCAAACTGCTTGGCCTCATGTATCACATTCGGACTATTGTCTCCTCTTGATGGCACCAACAGACAGTTTAAATTAATCCAAAAGTCATAATGTTTTTCACTTGGAAAACTCGCTAAATAAACTAATTCAATATCGTTTACGTTGTCCTGTAAGAATTTGTCTAATTCGCAAATTAGATCTCCACCCTTTAAGGGATCATTGGGATTGGCACTAGCCACGCCAACACGAAAAATACTTTTGCTTGCAACTAAAGTTTTAGGCATTTTATTATGCACATATCTAGGAATAGGATTTGGCAAAAAAGTTACATTTCGAGAACCCATTATTGAGCTTTTTGATGCTTGACTTATCATGAAATTTGAAGGAGCTGTTAACTGTAAATTCTGATAGCTGTTATTGAAGAAATTATGCAAATCTTTGGAATTTCTACGAACCTTGGGACGAAGCAAGTAACTTATCTTGGGGCAATTTTTACATCCACTTTGAAACTCTCTGCAATCTAAAGATGTATGGCACCCCCCAGTGATTAACCTTTGATCATGCAAAGTAATAATTACTGGAATTCCGATTTCTGTAATTTTCCTCATCTGCCTTAATGACATTAGGTTAAACCAATTGTGAATATGGATAACGGTATTTTCAGATTTGATTCTAGCTCTAAGCCATTTTAGAGAAAAACTAGAACTACTAAAAATTGAAAAAAAAGCTACGTTGATGGTTAGTTTACTAACTAGCGTAGATACGTAAGCTTGAGCTAGGCGATAAAAACTACGTTTAATAGAGTGTTCATTTATCCCAAGAGCAAAATCTTGTTGATGGATTGCGTAAAAAGATGATTTGACTCCTATGGAATTCAACTCAGAATTTAGTCTTCGAGCAGCAATCCCAGCGCCACCTTTATGAGAAGTTGATAGGTGTATAACTTCAAAGTTGTTATTTACTGTAATAATCACTTACCTTCCTGTTGCTATACTCTCATCATATACGCGAAACACAAAGAAGTTGGGAGTTTACAGATTCAAAAATCAATGGACCTTTTGAGTGTTTTAGTTCCCATAAAAAATATGTCCGGCAGGCTTACAAATATTGAAATCTGGCTTCAAAGAATTTCTCACTATAATTCAGAGGTAATTTTCATAGTCGACAGTTCAAGCGACGAAACCTTCTCAGACCTAAATACGATTGTGGATTCAAATAACTACGAAAAAGTAAAAATTATAAAAGGGAATTTTGGCGGTCCGGGAGATGCACGAAATTTTGGAATCGCACAAGCAACAGGTGAATGGGTAGCATTTTGGGATTCAGACGATAATCCAAATGTCGACGCATTTGTAAATATGATTAATAATGCACAACAAGCTGGAAAGCAAATTGCTGTTGGAGATTGGAGAAAAGTAAATTCAAATTTAGAGATATCTCAAGCACAGTTTAAAAAAAAGTATGATTTCAATTTACTGTTTTTTTTAAAAACTGTTCGAAATCCTGGAATATGGCGTTGGGCATTCAAAAGACGAATCATTGATGGAGTTTATTTCCCAAATTTATTGATGGGAGAGGATCAGGTATTTCTAGCAAATTTAAATATTGATTGGTTAAAAGTCTATAGGGATAAAGAAAATGTTTATGACTATATACAGGGAAACCCTAGCCAACTTACTTCTAGTCACTTAGCCGTTAACGATCGACTGAAAATGAGTCAACACTTAGTCAAAAATCCGGTCAATAGTAAATATTTTTCATTTTTTACTAGAATTTTAAGAATTAAGATAAAATTAAGTGTACTCATAAATCGAATAATGAGTTGATTAGATCATGCCTAAGCATTATGTAAGTTTAGTAGGCGGCCTTGGTAACCAGTTGTTCCAATATGCAAATGCGAGAGCTAATAATCCAGAAGAAAAATTACAATTGATTTTTGAATTTGGAGATAAAAAGCGACAGCACGGCCTAAATAAGGAAATCATTAACTTTAGTATCGATAATTATGACTTAATTACCTTTACAAAAAGGTTGTTTAGAGTAAAACGTATCTTCCATAATCTTATTCTTAGAACCTCATCCCCTTCTAAGAGTCAAGCTAATTTCTTGTCAATCCGTAGATTTTTTCATAGTTTTGCAAAAGTAATTTTCAACTATTTGCATTTAGGAACAATTAGCGTTATCTCTCAAACTGGCACTGACTATTCAAAACCAGGTTTAGCAACAAATCAGAAAAATACTTTTCAAATAGGATATTTTCAACATTATAAATGGGATAATTGTGAACTTATTTATCGTCATCTGAAATCTATAAATCTAAAAAATCCATCTCCAAATTTTTTGGATTATAGGAATTCTCTTTCATCTAAGAAAATTTTAATCATACATTGCAGGCTAGGCGACTATGCTCTAGAGAAAAATTTTGGAATTCCGACGAAGAGGTATTTTGATAATGCTATTAACTATCATTTGAATCAGATGAAATACGACGAATTGGTTCTTTTCACCAATGATAAATCTGGATCAGATAAATTCATAGATAGAAAATTTAAGGCTAGGGTAATTGCAGAGGATTCAGGATTGAGTGCAAGTGAGATTTTAGAGTTAATGCGACTTGGCAGTGGTTATGTAATTTCGAATTCAACATTTTCTTGGTGGGGTGCTTATCTCAGCCGAAGTGAAAATCCTGTCGTAGTGTGTCCTACTCCTTGGTTTATAGCTTTAAAGGAACCGCAAGGCTTAATTCCTCCCAATTGGATTCGAATTGAGCATCAATAAACATTCACGATGATCTGATAAGGATTCCACGGCGAGTTTGTGGGAATAATCAAGCAATTAATGCCTTAACTTTCGGGCATGAAGGAGTCGAGTTAAATTGGCATTTACGTGGTAATTCAATCTAGAAAATCTCTTAACAAGCGGGGGTGAATACACCTAAAATAGGATCACTCGGTTAGCTTCAGAACCCTTGGTCGAACTAGCCTTAAATGTCCGTTTTGTCGCTTTTCCACTACAATCCTTTTAATTGATCGTAGTAGGGGTTAGAGGCGGCGACGGTCGGCTCTGATTCAAATAACCGGTTTAAAAAGGATCTTTAAAGTGGCAATTAACATATGGACAGTTACTGAATTTGGAGCTTTTTACACAGAGCACCGTTCAGAGTTGCTTGCCCATGCCAATCGTATTTTAAAGGATTCTGCCAAATCTGAAGAGATCATCCAGGATGCTTTGATTAAGTTTATGCTCGCCACTCCAGAGCTTGAATCTTCAGATCACGCACTTTCTTACCTGCATCGAACAATTGAAAATATATGTATTGATTACTTCCGATTGGAAGGTCGTAGACCAAATCTTGTCCTAATTGATGATGCCCAGGCCGAGGTTGAAGCAAAGTGGCAAGTTTCAGGAGATCACTCAGAGGTATTAACACAAGCTGAGGATGCAGCAATTATTCGCCAGGCATTGGCACTTCTTTCACCAGCAGAGCGGGCAGCTCTGGTTATGTGGGAGATGGAAGGTCGTTCAACAGCAGAGATTGCAGCAGAGTTAGGCATTAAAGATTCTGCAGTACGTCACACAGTCTCGCGCGCACGAGCCTCACTTCGTCGAGTTCTATCTGAGTTAATCATTGATCAAGAACGAGGCTTAACTGCACTAGATATGCTTTCAACTACCTATAAAAAAGCTGCGGTGCTTGCAAAGAAATCATCTAAGGTTGCACTTTCATTACTTATAGTAATGGTTGCCTTCCTAGGTTTTAACTCTGTAACTGGAAGTGAATTTAATAATGGTTCTGCTGTTTCAGCTTTGACTCAAGAAGCGCCAGTTTCGGCTCAATCTTCAACGCCATCTCCTGCAGAAACAAACTTAGACGTTTCAAATCAAAAGATTATTGAAGATAATTCAGTGATTAACTTCCGCACATCAAAATCATTATTTGTAGGTCTTTCCAAGGACGGACTACCAACAGGATTCACAGTCTCTGATGCAGCTGGAAATGTTGGATCACTTTCTGTTTCATCTCAATCAACAATTAATAATCCTGATGGTTATGTGCTGGTTTCATATGCTCAATCACTGGGCGAATCAGTATTAAATGCCTTGGTTTCACAAACTATTACAGTTGATGGCGCAGGCACTTCATACTTCGCAAGCCCTTCTGTGACTGTTGCAGGATCCTGGTTCCCACTTACCCAAACTGGCTCAGCCTCAACAATTACCCGCCTTTTTAACGGAAATTACCTCCTAACAGCCACCATATATATAGATTCAACAGTGGATTCAGCCCTATTTGTGGCTGCTACTGGTGGGTTAGATGTCGATGCGATTCCAAATGAGATTTCTACCCGTATAATTTTGAACTCTAGCAAGAGCTCAATCCTTGCTCAGGCGATCAATATCGGCGCCAAAGGGGTCAAGTAAATGGCACCTAAAAAACAGGTTTCTCCTGCAATCCGGATATTGCGGGGGGAAAGAGATGCGTCAGCACGTGCGACTCATCTCGAAGCCGCTACTAGGAAATTCCTGGTAACGACTAACGAAAGGAAACAAATGTCTACAAAGAC
>Ga0114975_10000769_pt1 | contig 23690 bp, 13 predicted proteins | sample S_130626_EF_Meta_FD_87031 | JGI IMG/M metagenome (GOLD analysis project Ga0114975, IMG submission 87031) | Freshwater microbial communities from Lake Simoncouche, Canada to study carbon cycling - S_130626_EF_MetaG | ecosystem: Environmental > Aquatic > Freshwater > Lake | place: Lake...
GATATATCTGCATTCCAATAAAATTTAGTCAAATCAAATCCACCAATTGCAACTCTATTAATATAAAATTTATTGAGTTCACTAAAAGTTGGTAATCTCCAATCGGTATAACCTCCACCTCTATAATTATTTGCAAGAGCAATTCCATGATCAGTTGGGGCAGCAACCCCATTTGTTGCTTCACCTTGATCAACAATAGCAGCTATCAATCCATGATCAATATTTGGGTCGTAACCAGGATCACTTGATGTTAATAAATAAGCAATCTTCCCCCCAAATGCTTCATCACCAATGGTTAAGTCATTATACCTTGCTTTACTAACATTAAAATTATTGGTAACTTCTGAAGCGGAGAGCGCACGATTATAAATTAATGCTTGACCCACATTGCCTTTAAAAAAGTAAAGTGGGCTTTGCCCGTTACTACTTCCATAAGAACCTATATAAAACTTATCTGTTGAATTTAGGTTAATAGCGCTAGTACTACTTACATCAATGGGGATTCCAACTGATATCCCATCAATATAAAAATACATCATGGATGACCTACTAATGGTCATTACTAAATTGTGGAACTTATTATCTAGGTATGGCGCTACGGGAGTAGAAATAATGTTATTAGCAGATGGCTGAAAAAATGCGTTTATATTATTGTTTTCAATATAAAAAGAATATCTGCCATCATACGCTCTATAAGATGTTTTACCCATAATCCCCATTATGCCTGCTCCTCCATCAAATTTTACCCAACAAGACATGGTCCAACTATTTAAACCAATGCTTAAAATATTACCAAAACTAACTACATCATCTACTCCATCAAAAAGGATACTACCTCCATTTCTAGTATTGAATACTGGCCCATTTGTTAGTGTTCCATTATTACCAGAGGCGGTTAAGTCAGTCCAAGTTGTTCCTGACCCTAAATAACTTGAAGTATTTCCTGCATCCAAGTTTAACACTAAACCATTAGTTACCATTGAAGGTGGTAAAGGTTGTGTTACGAAATAATTATTGGCATGAAAAAACTTTCGCTGTGCACTGCATTGAAATACAACAAGTAACAAAAATATGGTGAGCAGTTTTTTCATTATATGGAAAGCTATTAAGAAATTTGTTTATACCCAAATTCCTACAACCCAAAAAAGGATTTAAGTGCGTTGTAATTTTGCTGTATTTGCGTAATATTGAGTGCTGTATTATAGGCCCTAAATACAGCAATTTTCCCATTAAAAAATCGATCAAAGGCACCTGCGCCATTCGAATCCCACGCACCAATAGTGAAGGGATTTTGCGTTATGGAAGAAGCACTAGCATAACTTTCGGTATTTGTTAAAGCACCATTTACATAAAACGAAGTTGTTTTATTTACTTTTGAATAAACTACAACAACCTGGTACCATGTATTTAAGTTAAATACGAAAGAACAATATCTATCATTATCGCCATTATTATTTAAAGCAAATTGTAAAGAATTTCCACCAAATTGCCAATGAGCATAACCAGCACTCCAGTTATTTATATTAGCTAATACACCACTCCCACCCAAACGATAAATCCAAGCCTCATATGTAAGATTATCGCCAGAAGTAATACCATTTGAAAAAGTTATTCGTGAAGTAGACCCGTTAAATACAAATGTTTTAGGACTATTCTGGAAAGTTACATTACTCAATGTGCCATTATTAGTTCCACTCAAGTCATTCCAACTATTACCAGAACCCAAATAACTTGCAGGGTTAGCAGCATCTAGGTTTAACACTAAACCATTCGTAACTATTAAAGGCGCTTGGTAAGGTATTGTCGCACTTAAATAATACCCATTAATATGAAAAGTAGATCGTTGCGCACTGGAAACTATTGCTAAAAACAAGAAGAATAAGATGAATAGTTTTTTCATGAACAAAAATCACAAATAATTATTTAATAAAAATAAGTGTTTTTACAGTAATACTTGCCTCCTATACAATTTTATTGGGCAAATTTCTTTACTTATGTTTAAACCAACAAGTATTATCAACCTCATACCCTTTAAACAAAGTATTAACGGGTTTTCCGTGTTTAACAAATTGATTGTACTTAGTTCTTATTAAATAATTAAATGCACCCATATCACCGGTGTAAGCTGTTGTATTAGCCGAATTATATTGCTCATGAATAGCACTTAATGCATTGATAAACGGATGCATAACCGAAATAGCACCTCCCATAATTCCACAATTTAATAAAGTATGATGCTTGAAGTCATACTCATAGTTGGCATAGTCAGCAATTTGATTTCGTAAATGTTTTGCATGAAGTTGCATCCATTCATTGTCTAAAATAACAGGTTCATCACCACAAAATATAAACGAAGGATTGTCTATGAAAAAATCATCCAAAAAAGGATTTTTTAAAACAATAACATCTGAAACATCCGTGAAAAAAATATTTTTTATTTGATGCGCGTATTTATTTAAAAATTGTGCGTACAAAATATACCTATATACATTTGGATTAAACCTGTTATAGTATTCGATTTTTACAAACTGGATATGATTGCTTTCATATAATTGGCAGGTTTTTTCACTAAAATTATTATGAAATATAATTCCCTGAAGCCCCATTTGGGTAATTGAATTGGCCCAATCAGCTACTAATGAATAATCATCATCCGCTAATGTATTGCTTCTGTTTACATCATATACCCCTGTGATGTGTGTTGCTATTATTAAATTTGGGGATATCTTAAAATTAAGCTCCAACTTTAATTTTAGATTTAATGGTTTCTGTTATGCTCTCTTTATTATCTCGATAATAAATATAAGTTCTCAGATCAACTTTTTTAACTGCATATGTTTGTTGGACTCTATCAAAAAAATCAGCATCAGAGGCATACATATTCTTAAATTGAATTTGGCTAAACACTTCTTTTTTACCAAACATGGTGGCAAATAAAATACATTCATCCACATGAATCAACTTATTATAATCAAAACGATCAGGTACGAAATAATCATTGGAATTATTAACAATAGTATGCGTAGTTGTATTAATTAAATCATGAGTACCTATTTCAGCCAAACAGCTGCTTAAATGATTGGGCTTATATTCATCGTCGGCATCAATAACTGTAATGTATTTACTGTTACTTAGTTTAACCCCTCTATTAATGGTATCGGACTGGCTTCTATTTTTATGTCGTAAATAAGTGATTTTATCTTCATGTTCAATGGCATAACTTATGAGTTGATGCTGAATATCCAAATCACTTCCATCATCTAATATAATTAATTCAAAATCTTTAAAATCTTGATTTAATACTGAATCAACCGCTCTTTTAATTAATGTAAAAGGGGTATTATAAACAGACATTAAAACGGTGACTGTATATTTAAAAGCAGTAGATTCCATGAAATTGATTATCTGCAAATATAACCTCTTTGTACTTAAATGCTGAAATCATCTATTTTATGAATATGTTATTTTTTATCGTAAAAACGCCAATCAGTTTTAAAATCTCTTGTCACTGCTTGGTTTGTCAATAATACTCTTAATAATTCAAGTGGCATTGCATTTTCGCGCAATATGGCATCGTGAAATTCTTTAATTGTCATTTTTTTTGTATCAACTAATTCCTTTTTTAAGGCGTAAAATTGTAAACCACCAACCATATAAGCTAACTGATATAATGGGCCATAATTACTTGTAAAGGAACGACGTACTTCCCCTTCGGCATTAGCGCGTTCATGACCCACTCGGTCAACTAGGTAGTCAATACATTGCTGTGGCGTCCATTTTCCTAAATGATAATTTAAAGAGAACATAATTCTTGCGCAGCGATGCATTCTCCAAAACAACATACCTATTCTTTGCTCAGGCGTCGATGGGAACTTCATATCCCATAAAAGTAATTCCCAATACAAGGAATTACCTTCATTCCAAAAAGGTGTATTGAAGTTTCGATAAGGTTTATACCTGTCAGCCATGAAACCTTGCAAGTGATGCCCAGCAATTAATTCATGATGTACGGTTGAACGAGAGAAATTAGGATTATTACCCCTCATACTCATCATTTTATCATCATAATCCATGGTATTAGTTGGATAAGCAATCAGTAAAGTTTCACCTCCTAAAAAGAAAGGACTTACTAACTGTCTTTCTGGAGACATCATATACATATTCCAAGTTTCTTCGGCAATAGGTGGGATAGTTAATAAGTCATACTTTTTCAAAAAGTCAATTGATTGATTGTATAACTCAAACATTGCTTCGGGTTGTTTACCAGGAGCAACATAAGTATTTTTTACTTTTTCTTGTGCGGCTTTCCAGTTTTCACCAAAACCCATTTCACGCGAAGCCTTTAGTAGTTCTGCATCACACCATGCAAACTCTTTGTTAGCGATATCAAATAATTCTTCAGGTGTGTAAGGGATAAATTCCAATTTTAATTGTCTTATCAACTCCTCTCTACCTATTGTTTTTCCAATAATGCCACTTCCATCATCTTTTTGATAAGAAACCAATTTTCCTTTTTTTCTAATGGCAATAGCATAATTATTTAATAAACTGTCAGTAACCGAATAGGTTTTTGGTACCCACCAAGTGAATAACGGATCATACCCATTGTAAAAACTATAATAATTTTTTAAACTGCTCTGTAAACCTTTAATAGCAGTTGTCGTATATTCAGCTAATGTTAATTCAATACTATCGGCATTCTTTAATCCTGCAATTGATTTAGCAATTTCTTTATTAATTGAATTCAATTCCTTCGCTACTTCTTGACCTACAACTTCAATACCTCGACGACGTGGTATTTCCAATGTATAAATACGATCTGAAAAAGGTAAATATTTTGCTATGATATCGTACTTGCTTTTCTCCTCCTTTAATTGATAAGCTTGATCCTCTAAATTTCGCTTAAACAAAATATAATCAACTTTTCCATTGATATCCATTGATGCAAAATCAAGCTTTTGCATATGCTTTTGATAGTCTTCAATTAAACTAATTAATCGCTGACGGCGTTCAGGGGTATTATAACCGTTGTCGCGTTCCCCTTGTCTACTTGATACCGAATAAAAACGCATAACACTTCCTTTATCAGCTTCATACTGAATCATGATATCAGCCATTTCACTTGTTTGCTTATACAGGCTGTTATTGCCTTGTTGAGCTGATGCATTAAATGCAGGGTACAAAAACGTTAATACTATTGTGAAAAATATGGTTTTCATTAGACTGAATGGTTTCATAAAATGTTATTTCTTAAATAGATTAAGTATCGTCAAAACAATTTAGATTTTACAGTCGACAATCGTTTTGATGTTTAAAAATAGTATTTTAAATAACAACTGCAAATCTGAGGCCGTTTCAGAGTATAAATCCCCCAATTTCATTAAAATTAAGCCTTTACTATTGTCATTATAATATCCAAAAAAAATAGTTTGATGATAGATAATCGTTTGGTATACGAGTTAAAAACAATTCATAATCAAAATGATATGACCTTTGTATTCATTAGTAAAGGCAAAACTGATATAATTAAAGTAATTCAATACACATTACTTAAGGAAATATATGAGCAGAAGATATTTAACCTTGGTTTTGGCGATTACAATGTTGAAAATGATAAAATTCAGGATAAAATCGACTCTAATAATAATGATGCTTATAAAGTAATTAATACTGTTTTATCTACAATTCCACTTTTTTTTGAAAAACATAGAAATGATTATTTATATGTTAGTGGAAGTGATAATGATAACGAATTTATAAAACATTGTATCATAAGGTGCAAGAAAAATTGTACAACTCATTGTAAAAATATTAATCGAAGAATAAGGTTATATACAAAGTATATTGATGAAAACTATTTGATTTTGTTTATTGATTATCAATTCTTTGGCGGAACAAAAAATGATTTGGGTGATATTATATTTGAAAATTATCTAAGAAATTCTAAATATGAATCTATATTGATACTAAATAAAAACACTACATTTACTTTATGAAAACTAAAGAAAAGAAATTGATAAAAACTGTAAAGATCGCCGAATCTAATCTTTTAACTTTAATTTCATCTAAATTAGAGAATAGAATACTTTTCCCTGAAATGGTTAAAAAGGCAAAAGAGCAACTTAATGGTGCAAATTTTTCTAATATCTAATTAAATAATTCTATTTATTCATAATTTTATTAACCAACGCTTTTAATTCATCAATTTGTTTTTGTTGAGCTTCGATTTGCTTTTGCTGTTCTTGTATCGCCTTTGTCAACACTGGAACTAAATTTGAATAAGTAATTCCTAATATTTCACCCTTACTTAAATCGCCTTCTTTACCAGTAACAACTTCTGGAACTAACTTTTGTACTTCTTGTGCTATAAATCCAACCTGCTTTAATTTGTTGCTAATTAAGTTATAATCAACAGGTCTTAACTTTAAAACAGTTGACAAACCATACTTTGAATTTGTAATATTTTCCTTGATACGAATATCCGATGCTGCCGTCCAAGCAACCTGACCTCCGATTGAAACAACACTTGAATTACCAATTCGAACTGAATTTGAAGCAGATACTATTGCCCCTTTTCCTAAAGCAGTTGCATTTGTCAAATTATTTGAAGCAACATCCGCTTGATGACCTATTAAAGTATTAGAATTACCAGTTGTGTTGGTAATTCCTGAAGCATACCCTAATACAGTATTATTATTTCCTGTTGTATTATATCTTAATACGTCATATGATCCTACTGCTGTATTATTAGCTCCTGTTGTATTGTTTAACATTGCATTAGCACCTATAGCTAAGTTTGCATTCCCTGTTGTATTTTCGTGAAGAGAATTGGTTCCATAAGCAGTATTATCAATTCCTGTAGTATTTTGACCTAAAGAAACAAATCCGAATGCAGTGTTATAACTTCCTGTTGTATTATTATATAATGCCCCGCTTCCGAATGCAGCATTTTGGTTCCCTAAAATATTAGAATATAAACTACCATCACCCATAGCTGTGTTAGAAGTTCCAATCGTATTATTAACCATAGTTTGATATCCAACCGCGGTATTATTTTGTCCAGAAGTATTATTAACCATAGTTTGATATCCAACCGCTGTATTATTTTGTCCAGTATTATTCGCAGCAGTCGTACTTCCTCTAAGTGATTCATAACCAATTGCAGTATTCCCAGTTGTTCTTCCAGTGGTTCTATTGTCTGCATATTGCAATGAATTATACCCAATTGCTATTGAACCCGAGTTTCCAACATTAGATTTTAAAGAATTATAACCAATTGCAGTATTTAAGGACCCGCTTAAATTTTCATACAATGACCAATTACCAATTGAAATATTTTTAAAACCTTGATCATTTGCCACTAAGGCTGCAATACCTATAGCCATATTATCTTGTCCTGAATTTCTTGAAGACAATGCTCCACTACCAATTGCTATATTATATATTGATTCAGTATTATTTAGCAATGCATTTGGTCCAATAGCAATATTTTCACTTCCAGTTGTGTTATAAAAACCACTAAATGAACCTATAAATACGTTATCATTTGCTTTATTACTGGAACCACTATTTGACCCAACAAATACATTCCTACTATTTGTAATATTATTTGCACCTGTGTTAAACCCAATTGCAACATTATCAGCACCTATAGTATTATATAACAAAGATTGATATCCTATTGCTGTGTTTTTTTGTCCAGTAGTGTTGGATAACAAAGTTTGATATCCAACAGTAGTATTATTTATACCTGTATTATTTGCTGGAGTTGAACTACCCATTAATGATTGAAAACCAATAGCTGTATTTCCAGTATTAATACCGCTTGTTCTATTATCAGCATTTGACATTGCTTGAAATCCTACAGCAACAGATCCAGAATTATTGACATTTGAAAATAATGCGGATTGTCCAATTGCCACATTGTTATTTCCTAGTAAATTATACCACAATGGCTGATACCCTAATGCAACGTTATAACTACCTGTAGAATTACTTAATAAACTTCCATTACCAATTGCAGCATTTCCGGTCCCCGTAGTATTACCCCACATACTTGCCCCACCAATTGAAATATTCATTGAGCCAGTTGTATTATTTATCAAACTTTCATAACCAAGTCCAACATTTTGATTGCCAGTTGTATTTAATTTTAATGCATTATTTCCAACGCCTACATTTCTACTTCCTGTTGTGTTTGTATACATCGCATTATACCCCATTGAAACGTTATTATCACCATTGGTATTATTAAATAAAGCTTTATTTCCAACAGCTGAATTTGTAGTTGCAGATGCTGAACCTGATCCGATCCCCACCGTCAACCCATTCACCTTTAAATCATAAGCACCTAGATCAGTTGCCTGACTCGCCCCAGTATATGGAACACCCGCAGTCACTGAAGTTGTTACTGTTCCATCAGCTCTTAAATATTGTGCTGAAGTTCCACCTGGCACTTTGAAACTATTTGCGATTAAAGCACCATTAACTGTTAATTTATTATTATCAAACTCCCCATAAATTAAAGGACTTGTAGTATTTGAGTTTGCAATTATAAGTCTATTATCGATATTTGAAAAAGCACTATTATTCCCCGCATTACTTCCAAGAAATATGTTTCCAGTTCCATTTACTAAAGTAGCTCCAGAATAATAACCAAATGCAGTATTTTGGTTACCAGATGTATCATTCGAGAGTGAATAAAAACCAAATGCGGAATTACCAACGCCATTTGAATTTCTTCCTAAACTCTTTAACCCGATTGCATTATTATTCCAACCGCCAATATTGACTGAAAGAGCATCAGAACCAATAGCAATATTATATCGTCCAGTTACATTTGATGAAAGCGCATAGGCCCCTATTCCAATATTTCTATCGCCTGTAGTATTATTCATTAAATTACTACCGCCTATTCCAATATTCCAATATCCAGCAGGTACATTTGTAGTAATATTTTTACCTAATTTAATATTGTATAATGTGTCCTCACTTAAAATCGCATTTATTCCATTAATTCTATTTGACAAATTTGAGGTGTCAGTTTTAGTTAACTTAGTTTCAATCCTACTTGACAAACTAGCAGTATCCCCTTTAGATAACTTTGTGTCTATCCTATTTGACAATCCAGTAGAATCAAAATTGGTAATTTTTAAAGCGGTTTTTAAATCAGCTAAGCTTCCAAATCCAGTTCCTCCTTTTTCGACTGCTAACACTCCTGTTACATTATCAGCCGCAACTCCTAAACTATAAAAAGCATAAGGTACATATTGTAATTGTGTTATACCCATATTCAAATAAGTAGTACCTCCTGAAGGATCCATTTCAACTTTTAAAAACTTAGGTACATCCGCCCAATTAATACTTTTGAAACTGCCCACGGTTGCTGTTCCACCATCCCCAATCACAATGGAGAAGATACCTTGCGCATTAGTTACCACTTTTTTTGTTTCAACATACTCAGGGGTAGCATCCACGCTTTTGCTCAAAACTGAAAGTCTTAAACTAATATTGGAACTAGCCAAAATGGTTCCATTAGCTGACCTAGCTACACCTTGAAAATTTATACCTTGCGCATTACTTACATAAGTTGCTGAGAATAATACACTTGCGATTACGATTCTTAAGATTGTTTTCAGTTGCATTATTTTGTAAAATTTAATAAAAAATGTCCACTTTCATTAAAAGGTAACCAAAGTGGAAAAGACCCTTTCAATTTCTTCCCCCAAAGAAATCAAAAACGATAAATACGGTATTTAATGAATGTGATATTATTTTTGAAAATATTCTATACTAAAATCGATAAACAATTGAGTATTAATACGTAAGTAGGTTTTATAAAAGGGTGGATGTTACTGATTTTAAGTTATCATTTATATTAACTGCTAAATAATGAATTACATATAAGGTTATTATATAATAACTCAATAAGAATCATAAAAAATAATACACATAAAGAAGTTTTGAAATATCACTGCTATATTTATACTATGAATAAAATTGTTATCACCTTTTTAGGACTGTTGTTTTATATTAGTTCGAACGCTCAATCATTTTCTTGCCCCATCACCCCTTCCCTAGAATACCTTTTCAATACAAAAAGCGAGATTTCAAAAATTAGTCATACCCAGGATTTGGAACTCTTTACTCCAGATATAGAGAACTGGAAACCTATTTATAAGCTAATAAAAAATAAAAGTGGCCTATTTGTGTTGATTGACGGAACTGGTCAATTATACAAGGCAAATAGTATAAATCAAAAGGAAATCACTTTTAACCGTATTGATTCCACAAGATTCATGGGATACAACTTCGAATCCATTAGTTTCTCATATAATGAAACTATTTACTCATTTGGAGGGTATGGAATTTGGAATAGAAGTGGTCAATTAACGCATTTTACTCCTTTAGCAGAATGGTCAATAGATAAAATAAATAAAACTTATAAAACAGTAAATAGATTTTATAGCTATCAACCAGCAGAATCAAAAATTTACTACATCGAATTTCCTTGGAATGAAGAATCGACCTACGATAAATTAGTTACAACGTCAGTAATTGAATTTGATATTAAAAAAAGAGAAAATAAAATACTAGGAACACTTAATTCAAAAGTTGTATTTACTTACAAAAACTTTTCAATAGATGCTCCTAGCTTAAATGGAATTTTAAACTATAATGAAGGTGAAATATATTTATATAATTTTTCAGCAAATAAAATTTATAAGCTTATAAATTTAAAAATCAGAGACGTGCTCATTGGAAAATCTGATGCTGAACTACAAACAACTTTCGAGGATTCCGGCAAAATATTTTATTCGTTTAAAAATGATAAAACACTGAATTCTCTTAAAATTTCAATGAAAGATTTTAAGGAAGAAGACTACCCCCTATTCATTCCAAAAAACAAATACAACAATTTATGGATTGCAATAATTCTTTTATTCATTTCAATTACAACATTTATTATATATAAACTTACCAAAAGAAAAAAGAATGTAAAGGAAGATACCATTGAGGAATATTACATGGCTGATTTAAATAGCAATGAATTCAACTCAATTGAAACTAATTTAATCGAAAAATTAATTGAAAAATCAAATATAGACTCACACTTAACCGTAGATGAATTGAATGGTTTATTGGGTATTAAGAAGAAAACAATTGAAATTCAAAAAAGGGTAAGGAATGAAGCCATCAACCGCATTAATCATAAATTTATCATAAACTTCAATTTAGAAACCACCTTTATTGAAAGGACAAGGTCGGCAGATGATAGAAGATACTTTAACTACATCATTAGTAAGCATAATGCTAAAGTATATCTAAAGAATAGACCCATAAATTAAAGAACCATGAATACTTTCAACAAAAAGTGGAAAATTCATCCCTCTTTTTTATATTTATACAAGTATTAAACCTCTTTTTATGAAAAAGTTAATTTTGTTATTTACACTAATAATTGCCGCTCAATCTGTTTTTGCTCAAAAAGATGCTGACCTAATTTTAGGAACATGGCAGACAGGATCTGGTAATGCAAGAGTAGAGATATATAAAAATGCTGCTAACTTTCAAGGTAAAATTATTTGGTTAAGCGAACCTTTAGATCCCGCTACAAATAAACCAAAAACGGATACAAAGCACCCTGATAGTAAATTACACACTAGGCCTTTAATGGGGTTAATTAACCTTTGGGGCTTCTCTTACAATGACAAAGAGGGCAACTGGGAGAATGGTCATATTTATGACCCAAAGACTGGCAAAGAATACAAATGCACGATCACATCAAAAGATAAAAATACATTAAACGTACGAGGCTATATTGGATTTAGTTTAATTGGAAGAACTGATGTTTGGACTAGGGTAAAATAAGCTAGCGACTAAGTTTCATTTTTTTCTTGTTGCTTTTATCATTGCCGTAAACATTAAATAAGGATTTTGAAATGCCCAACTTTAAACTATAAAATTTATCATTACCTTTTTTCGAAGCATTAAAAGTTCCATTAGAAGTGATTAATGGGTCAGTGGCGCTGAAATGATCAATTAAATCAGATGTAGTAAACCTAAAGGAGCACTCACCAAATAAGTTGATATTATTTTTTAACCGGTAGTTAAGGCCCAAATTGATAGGCATGGTGCAAATAGGCCAAAACTGATCAATATACTTTTGCTGATCGGAAGTATATGTGATAAAATTATTTTTATCAGTTGGGACATTCAATAAATATCCAAACCCTAATCCAACATACGGTATTATATGATTTTCTGAATTAAAATATCTTATATCACTAAAAAAGTATTCTAATAAAAAATTTACTTCATGAAAAGTTCTATAAAAATTAAAACCTCTTAAAGCTATTTGTTTCTGTTTTGAATTTAAATCATTAGCAGCTAAAGGAATGTATTCATAATTAATTCGAATACTAAAATTTTCGGACAAAAACTTTTTATAAAACAAATTGAAATTAGATTTGAAAGTTGGGGTGCCTGATCCAACTTGACCCATAAAAGCAGTAGTTCCCACCCCCACTCCAAACTCACCATTATATTGCATCAAACTAATACTTTGTGAAAAAATAATAGTCGGGGAAAATAAAAAAACAATAATTATAAAATATTTCTTTATGAAAATCATAAAGTTTACCCATTCATTAACTTGTTAATAATTCAATTCAACATAGCAAAGATTAAACTTAATTTTCAAAAGTTACAAAATGAAATATTATTATAAGAAATTTATATATAAATAAACCCTGTTATTCTTTGATATTTTTATTATTTTTTTTCGATTAACATTTGGAATGCAGCTTCTAACTTGTTTAATCTAGTTTCTAAAGCTTTATTGCGTTCTTTCAATTCATCATTTTCTTTGCTTAACTCCTGAATTGATTTCACAACAACAGGCAATAAATTTCCATAAGTAGCCTCCCATTTGTTCGGGTTTGATTTATACACTAATTTCAACCAGCTTGCATTGTATTTATTTTGAACCTCATCTAATTCTTGAGCAATAAATCCAGGAGTTTGTTCTTTACTTATTTTACTTCCATCAGAAACACCATTTTTATACCACTCTCTTTTATCCCAATTAAAAGTCCTTGGTCGCAATGAGTTAACAAAATTCAACCCAACATTTAAATCATTTATATTTGTTTTATCTCGACGGTCCGATAAAGATGTAATTACTGATGTATTAGCTCTAATAGTGGTAATATCGGCATTACCTAAAGTTATTTCATTGGAAACTGAATTACTACTTGGCTGAGCAGTATAACCTAAAACTAAATTGTTAACACCAGTAGTAATTAATGAACCTGCTTGATAACCAACAACCGTGTTATTTTCGGCTGAAGTAATATTTTTCATACTCTCATAACCAATTGCTGTGTTTTTAATGCCATATGCACCTCGCAAAGAATTTTCTCCAATTGCGATATTTCCAGTGGTAATTCCAGTTACTCTATTATCTGAAAATTGTAAAGCCCCATTTCCAATTGCCAAACTTCCACTATTTCCTACATTATTATAAAGAGCCTGGCTACCAATAGCAATGTTATTCGAACCAGTTGTATTGCTCCATAACGTTGCAGTTCCTACAGCAAAATTTCTTCCGCCAGTGGTATTACTTGTTAAAGCAAAATATCCTATAGCACTATTATCCCCACCTGTTGTATTTGCTGTTAGTGCATTAGATCCAAATGCATTATTTCCGTATCCACCATATATTAATGTTGCAAAACCTACAGAAGTATTGGAATTTCCATTACTTGAAGCCTGAGATTGATACCCTATAGCAATATTTTGTGATCCAGTTGTATTAGTATTTAATGCTCCTGAACCAATTCCAATGTTCCATGTACCAGTTGTATTTGACATCAAGCTTCGATCTCCAATAGCTGTATTTGTCATTCCTGTTGTATTTGAACTTAACGCTTTATAACCAATTGCAACCATTCCTCCCATAGTAGTAGTGTTCATTAGTGCTTGATTTCCAATTGCAATATTATTTGATGCAGTAGTGTTTGACTTTAAAGCCTCATAACCAATAGCAGTATTATAAGATCCACTTGTATTATTAATTAAAGCATTTTTTCCTAATACTAAATTTGAAGTAGCTGACACATTTCCAGCACCCACTCCAATAGTTAGGCCATTAACCTTCATATCATACGCTCCCAAGTCAACTGCTTGAGTAGCTCCAGCATATGGAATACCACCTGAAGTTGATGATGAAGTTCCAGAAGACACAGAACCATCAGCCATTAAATATTGACTTGAAGTACCCGAATAAGTTTTGAACCCTGTAGCAGTAACAATACCAGTTGTTTTAACATCTGTTACAGCAGTATTTCCTAATTGAATTGTATTGGATGATGTTACAGTAGCTCCATTACCTATTGCAGTTGTATTTGATAAATTACCTGATGCAACACCGGCAGCATATCCCAATGCAGTATTATTAGATCCTGTTGTATTAACATTTAAAGAGTTGTAACCAATTGCAGTATTATTATTTCCTGTTGAATTATTGTTTGATGAATAAGAACCGATTGCTACATTATAGCTTCCAGTAGTATTTAAAAAAAGTGAAGCAAATCCATCTGCTGAGTTATGCCAACCTGTTGTATTAGACCTAAGTGCTACATTACCAAATGCAGTATTATTACTCCCTGTTGTATTTGCAAACATTGCAACAGCACCAACAACAGTATTTAACCCCCCAGTTGTATTATAATATAAAGATTGAGCTCCTACTGATGTACTATAGCCACCTGTAGTATTTGAGTATAGTGTATTAAATCCTATAGATGTATTATGATCTCCAGTTGGTGTATTAAATTTTAAAGAACTATTTCCAATAGATGTATTAGAACCTATTGAAGATGCGCCTAACCCCACCGTTAATCCATTTACCGTTAAATCATATGCACCTAAATCAACTGCTTGACTAGCTCCAGTATAAGGAACACCTGGCGTAACTGAAGTGGTAACAGTTCCATCAGCTCTTAAATATTGAGCTGAAGTGCCTCCAGGAATTTTAAAACTATTTGCAGTTAAAGTACCATTCACCGTTAATTTACTATTATCAAACTCGCCATAAATTAAAGGAGTTGCCGTATTTGTATTAGCAATAACTAATCTATTACTTGAACTTGCAAAGGCTGCATTGTTCCCTGCATTGTTGCCAATAAATACATTTGAGCTACCATTTTTTAATCCAGCACCTGCTAAAAATCCAATAGCGGTATTATAATTACCAATGGTATCATTTGACAAAGCCTGATTCCCAAAAACTGAATTATAGGAACCTGTTTTTAAGTTTAATGTAGACATTCTTCCGAACGAAGAGTTTTCATTCCCAGTAACACTAGTCATTAAAGCGGCATTTCCAAATGCAGAGTTTGCGTAACCAGTAGTATTTGCATTCATTGATAAGGTTCCAAATGAATTATTTCTATTACCCGTTGTATTGGCATTCATAGTAGAGCTACCAATTGCATTATTTTGAAAGCCTGTTGTATTTGCATTTAAATTTTCATATCCACCAACTGAAGTATTAGATCTCCCTGATGAATTTTTTATCAATGACTTAAATCCGATTGCAATGTTATTACTACCTGAATCAACAACAAATAGCGCACTATCTCCAATGGCAATATTATACCAAGCATAATTTCCATTGTTGATTTCAGCACTATCTGAAACTGTTGTATTAATTTTTTTATTAAGTTTTGACAAACTGTTATTTTGTAATCTCATATTTGTTGAATCCACCATAAAAGAAGCAAAAACATCATTTTGTATATTTAAAGGAGATGATACCCAATTACCCCCTTGAGATTTTAAAACATTACCTGTAGTTCCTGGATTCACATAATTTTGCTTTCCATCTATTCTACTTGATAAACTTGCAGTATCCCCTTTAGTTAATTTCGTATCAATTCTTTTTGATAAGCTTGTAGTATCTACACTTGTGATTTTTAAAGCAGTTTTTAATTCATCTAAACTCCCTACGCCTGTTCCACCTTTAGCCACTGACAATACTCCTGTTACATTATCCGCTGCTACCCCTAAACTGTAAAATGAATAAGGCACATATTGCAATTGTGTGATGCCCATATTAATATAACTAGTTCCTCCTGAAGGATCCATTTCAACTTTTAAAAACTTAGGTGCATTTGCCCAATTAATACTACTAAAAGTGCCCACCGTTGCAGTTACACCATCCCCAATTACAATGGAGAAAATACCTTGTGCATTGGTAACTACTTTTTTAACTTCAACATACTCTGGTGTTGCGTCAACACTTTTACTTAATACAGAAAGTCGCAAACTAATACTGGAACTAGCTAAAATAGTTCCATTCGCTGATCTTGATACTCCTTGAAAGTTAATGCCTTGCGCGTTAGCCTCTATAATCAAGAGACTTAAAATAAATACAAATATCCCCTTCATAAAATTGAATTTTAAGATTTTACTGCGGGGGAACAGATTAGTACAAATTTATATAAGATTTGGCAATAATGTGATAAAAAGTCGTCTTAATTACTAAAGCCGTACTTATGTTTAGTGGCATTGAAATTTTGCAATACTTCATCGGCGGTGATTCCGCGATTATAGATTAAAACGGATCCTATATTTCCGATAAGTCCACCAACACCAGTTCTGGCATCTCCCAACCAAAGATTGGATTGGGTATAATTGGTTCTACTATTTGTTCTTAATGCTCCATCCGTTTGCCCATTAATATACATTTGCATATTTCCACCTGAAATTGTAAACCCTAGCTGATACCAAGTATTTGTGGAAAGGGCTGTAGCACCAAATAAATTATTTTGCGTGGTGGTATATAAATTCTGATAATAATAACCCCCTGATGGGTAAATAGCATAATGAAAATCGCTATACCCCCCATTACCAATATTATCTGTAAACCATTTAGTTAAAAAAATATTCCACCCATTTGCAAGTGATGTTGGACGTACCCATATAAAAACACTTATATCACCAGTTGGAAAATTGTTGGGTGTTTTTCCAAAATCTACATAATCTGCACTTCCATCTAACCTAAACACACCTCCAGCTGTTAAACTATCATAAACGATATTTCCACCCATAGTGCCGGTAGCATTTCGTTCTAAATCATAAACTACGGTTCCATACTTGGGGTAAGTATACCAATTACTTGGATCAACCGAAAAAACTAAACCATTTGAAACGGCTTCATCACCATTAATTTCTTCAATATCTTGATACCAAACCGAGCCACTGGACTCTGATGGTTTTTTCCAAAATAACCGAAGTCCTTCACCACCTGCTCCCTCATTCATCCTTGCCCTAAATGAATACTTTTTTCCTGCTATTAAACTAATGGTTCCAGAATGGGTTCCAATTGCATTAGTTCCATGCGGCCCATAATGATTTGCAACATTTGTATTATTGATATAAAAATCAACCGCATCATCGCCTTCAATTGAAAATGAATATGTGCCTGTTTGTTTTGGCGTAAAATATCCTGAAACAACTATTGAAAACCCATCACCATTAAACCCGGTATAAGGAGTTGCATTATTAATGGCAGTCGTAAGTTCCGATGCACTTTGCCAATTAAGCAAATTTGCTGTACTACTTGTTGAAGAATTTAAATTCCCAGCATTACTTGTTAATCGAACATAGCCCGATGTTTTATAATTAGCACTGTTTACAAAACTAGTTTCAAATTCAGATGCACTTATTGGATGCGTTGAATTAGATGTTGCATATAATCTATAAAATAAATATTTATCTCCTTTTGGTCGATTGCTTTCAAATGAAGGAAAATAAGTTGGTCTTATTTGCCCATATACATTTTGCATTATGATTAGGAATAAAAAATGCAAGGCCAGTTTCTTCATACAATATTAATTACTCATTTCCCCTGAAACAATATAAACACCACCTGCATATAAAATAGTTACAATTGAATATTGACCTGCGGTTTTAGTAAAATTGTTTCTATTATAAAATGTTCCTGAAAATGTAATTTGTCCAGCGGCTCCTTGTAAAACCATACAATTAAATCCCTCAGGTATTCCAGTTGCTGGCAAAGTTATTGTAACTGCAGATGATGACGTAAATCTTAAAATATTCCCATTATCAGAGAGTGCTAATGACCTACTAGCCGATTCAGTACTAAGGTTTGAAACAAATCCACTTAATTTTGAGTTAGCCGAATTTCCTCCAGTTAAATTTCCGCTTACCGCTGCATTGCCCGTAACATCAAGTCTCACCGCTGGTGCATTGTTTCCTATTCCCACATTTCCATTTTCTAATATTAAAAGTCCATTGGTTTCTGAAGCACCATTGAAAATTCGAAGTCTTGCATTTGCAGATGTTGTTCCATATTGATCAATAGTCCAATCATTAACACTTCCTGTTAATGATTTTTTAATGGTGATTTGTCCACCTTCATTTGTCGTACCAGTTGGATTTAAAGTAATTTCTCCAGGAATTGTACCAGTAGCATTACCAACCGTCAAAGTGGTGGCAATACTGTTGGTTCCAATACCAACCGCACCTCCATTTGGATTCAAAAACAAATTATAATTTGTACCGTATCCTGTTTTATCTCTTGCTTGCATCCAGCCATAGGTTGTTCCCAAACCAAAATCGAACACTTGATTAACACTAGGAGCGCTGAGTCTTAAATTTCCATTAAGTCCTGTACCAGAAGTTAAAGGCGCAGCAACTGGGGTCTCAATCTGAAATTTATTTACAGGAGTTGTTGTACCAATACCTGCTTGACCAAACATAACATTTGAACTAACAATAGCAATTAAAAAAAGAAATTTTTTGCCCATATAAATAAAATTTATTTCAACTAAACCTAATTGACTCTAATCATTAATTTAATTAAAATAATGCTCTAAATAAATACCAATTCGTACCATCTGAAACAAGTCTCAACCAGTTATTAGCAGGTTCAATTCCTAAGGAAGCTGTATTTGAAGTTAATGTACTGTTGTCTTGAATCAAATATCCAGCAGTAGCAGCAATATTTACTGGCACAGATGCTACGTTTTTAATGGTAATTTCCCATCCTGCTCCAACTGTTACTGCACTTGGTATAGTAATTGTTTGTGATGCAGTAGATCCAGTGAATACAATATACTTAGCTGAAGCACTAGGAGTTGCATTTGCATTAACTGATACAAAAGATCCACCTGTATTTTGCCAAATGGCTGTACCCGCTGCACTTAATGTTAAAACTTGTCCAGTAGCACCAGTAGCAGTTGGTAAATTAGTTCCACCAATAGTTACCGGGCCAGAGAAAGTGGAAGTACCTGTAAATGTTTTACTACCTCCAATTGTTTGAGTGGTAGTTATGTCCACATAACTTGGTGTAACCCATGTTGGTGAACCTGCTCCAGCTGATGTTAATATTTGTCCTGTTGTTCCTGGAGACGTAAATGCTGTTGCACCTGCTCCAGTTTGATAAGGTATAGCACCTGCTACACCACCGGCTAATCCCGATGCAGAAATAGATTGCGTAATGCCATACCCTAAACCAACGTTCCAATAACAGGTTACACCATCATAATAAAAAGTAACAACGTCATTTGCATTATTTGTTGTAGAAAGATTTAAACCCGATGAAGAACCTAATACTTTATTAGTTACACCTGAAGGCAACGCTAAAGTAAATGGTCCACCAGTTGTAGGTTGTTTAACCACTAATGTACCTGTTGATCCTATTGGAGGTGTCGCACCAAACGCTAAAGTGCTATTTGCATTTAAAGTTACACTTGCATTTAATCCTGATATTGGCGTCCAGGTAATTGTTGCACCAGCAGTTAATGAAACTGGTGTTGAAGAATATATTGGTGCATTAATTGCACTTGTAAATGATTTTGTACCTGCAATTGTTTGAGCACCTACAGATAATAATCCTGGATTTGTTCCATCAGCTGCAGCCAATGTTAAACTAGTCCCACTAATAGTCCCACCAGCAGCATATGATGTTGTTGATGTATAATTTAAGGATGACACGCCTGCAATAATTCCAACAGTACTTGCTGCAGTTAATCTACCTTTTGAATCCACTGTGAATGTTGGAATTGCTGTAGATGATCCATATGAACCTGCAGTTACAGTTGTATTTGTTAATGTAGCAGTACCTGTTACATTTGCTGATCCATCAAATGAAGCACTAGTATAAGTTACATCACCTGATGTTGAAATTGTTCTCGGTGTTGCTAATGCAGTTGCAGTAGCAGCATTGCCTGTTGTGTTTTGATTTAATGTTGGCACATCCGCAGCAACTATTGCAGAAAGGGTTGCATTGGTACCATCACTTCTTAAATACCTTCCTGAAGTTTGTGTTCCAGTTAATGCATTAATTGCAGTTTGCGCTGTTGTTGCTCCAGTACCTCCATTTGCAATTGGCAAACTTGTAATCCATGCAGGAGCAGTTGCACCTGTTGAAGTTAAAATTTGACCAGCAGTTCCCGCATTTGTATAAGCTGTTACGTTTGGCGCTGATTGATAAGGCAATGATCCAGCAACACCTCCTATTAATGAACTTGCTGCAACGGATTGTGCCAATCCATATCCTAATCCCACATTCCAATAAAAATCATTCCCATCATAATAGAAACTAACAATATCTCTTGCATTTGAGGCAGATGATAAAGTAATATTCGTTGTTGAAATGGATCCTAATACTTTATTTGTTTTTCCTGAAACGGATGGTAATGTTAAAGTATAAGGTCCTCCTGTTGCAGGTTGTGTAACAATTAATGTTCCAGTTGTACCTGATGGCGGAGTTGCACCAAAAGCTAATGTACTGTTAGCATTTAAAGTAACACTTGCATTTAATCCCGATACTGGCGTCCATGTAATGGTAGCGCCTGCAGTTAATGCAACAGGTGTTGAAGAATATACTGGAGCCGTGACTGTACCGGTAATGGTTGGATTAGAAATAGTAGGACTTGTTGCAAAAACAACACCTCCACCTGTTCCTGTTTCATCGGTAATAGCTGATAACAAATTAGCACTTGTTGGCGTTGCTAAAAATGTTTGAACACCTGTTCCTAATGTTAATGCACTTTGTTTTGCATTAAATATTGCATAATCCGCATTACTTAATAATCCAGCAGTGGTTCCTGAAACAGATGCTAAAGGAATAGTTAATGAAATAGTTGGTGTTGAACTTGCATTCGCTACAGTTGAAGTAAGTGTACTTCCACTTGCAGTTAGGGTTAAAGGACTTACACTAGTTACTGTACCACCTAATCCACTTGATGTTAAAGTACCTGATGTACTTAATGATAAACCTGAACCAATAGTTACTTCACCTGGAGCAGCTGCTGATGCAGAAATACTGCCTAATAATTTACCTGCTGTAATATTTTGCATTTTAGCATATGTCACTGCAGCATTTGATAAGTCGGTTGTTGTAATAACACCTGAATTAATAGTAACAACTCCAGCATTTGTCAATGAGACATCTCCAGATAATGTTACTTCAGTAGCAATGCTACTTGCATTACCCACTAATATTTTTCCATTTGTTAATGAGCCTCCTGCACCTGTGGCAGATAATTCACCAGTTGTTGAGTTTAATGCTAAACCTGCGCCAATTGATATTTCACCTGGTGCTCCAGCAGCAGAATTTGATTTATTACCCAATAGTTTTTGTGTAGAGATGGATGCGATTTTATCTAAGGTTACTGCTGAGGTTGCGATTTTTGCAGATATCACTGCGTTGTCTGCGATCTTCGTAGAGATAATCGCATTGTCTGCGATTTTTGTAGAAGTGATAGCATTATTAGATATTGTAGTAGCAACCGTTCCTGCATTATTAGTTACATCACCTGTCATCGCTGGGAACCTTGCTGCTGCTAGTATACCAGTTGCATTGGTTCCAGATAAATCAACCGCGTTGGCAGTTAAGGTTTGGTTGGTTAAGGATAAATAATTTTCTCCTGCAATGCTTACATCACCTGTATTCGTTCCTGCGACATTTGCATTATTGCCAACTGTCAATGTTTTACTTGATGTAGATCCACCAGCAATTGTAAAGCCATTTGCTATTGCTGTTGGTGTTAACCCATTTATTGTTTTATTCGTTAATGCTTCATTACCTGTTAACGTTGCAAAGCTTCTGCTATCCACTGATCCATCTGCTTTTAAAAATTGTGATGAAGTACCACCTTGCTTCACAATGGTTCCTGCTGTTAAGGTTCCTCCAACAACTCCATCTGCACTAATATTAAAATTAGAATTCGCTTGTTGTGAACTACTGTTCGCAATATAAGATCCACTACCTGATGGTAAATCCGATGCTGTTAATGTTCTAAAACCAGGTGCTGCATTAGATCCTGAACTAGGTCCTGCAAAGAAGGTATTAGCAGCTACAGTTGAAGTACCTGTTCCACCTTGTGCAGTTGTCACCAAAGCATTGGTGGTTAATATCGTTGTATTGGCATCTGGTAAAGTGTATACTTTTTCTGAGCTTGTTGCACCCGTGAACTTGGTAAATGCATTGCCTGTTCCACCATAGGCTGATGCAATCACTTGACCTAAGTCGGCTGTGCCATCAAAGCTGTTGCCATAAATAGTTCTCGCTGTTGCTAATTTAGTAGCTGTTGCTGCATTACCATTTAAAGCTGCCGTAATCGTACCTGCTGTAAATGCACCATTCGCATCTCTCGCTACAATTGCATTAGCCGTGTTGGATGCTGTTCCTGTTGTTGCTGTGTTCGCAACTTTACCTGCAGTTGATATCGTAGCTAAGTTTGCATCTGTGATACCCGCTGTACCTGATAAGTTTGCATTCGTTAATCCAGAAATATTATTGCTTGACGCAACAATGGTTTTGTTGGTTAATGACTCCGTACCAGCTAAAGTAGCAATGGTACCCGTTGTTGGTAAAGTAATATCGGTTGCTGCTGTTGTTTTTAAAGTTATGGCTGCAGCATTACCTGAACCTGTTGTACCTGTTGTTGTAAAAGCAGCGCCTGTATTAATATTGCCACCAATGGTTATTGTTTTTCCATTATTATCTATTCCAGTACCACCATTCGTTCCTTGAACTATACCTGTGATTTGACTACCATTAAAATTACCACCAGCAACAGATGCTAAGTCCGCAGTTGTGGCTAAGGTTCCACTTGTTGGAACTGTTACATTGGTAGGTCCCGTTGTAGTAAAGGTTAATGTATTGGTTCCACTTGTAATTAAGCTTCCAGCAAGCGTGATGGTTTTCCCTGTGTTATCAACACCAGTACCACCATTGGATGCAGGTAAAATACCTGATACCGATGATGCCGATATATTACCTATCGCTCTTGTTACATATTCTGTATTAGCTACTGTATTGTTATTAGAACTTACAACTGGTGTTGGTACTTGTGGAGCACCTGTAAATGTTGGACTTACTGATCTCACCACACTGCCTGTTCCTGTAGTTGCAATCTCTTCCACTATACCATTACCCGCACTTACTCTTCCTAATACCTTATCAGTTGTTACGTCTTGGATTTTTGCGTAAGTAATGTTTGAGTTTAATACTTTGCTCGTTGTTATTTTATCAGTTCCAATAGCGGTTACTCCAATATTATCAATCGTCACATCACCACTCATATCCACAATAGAGGCAAGGTTGCTCGCATCTCCCACCACAATCTTTCCACTCGCCATCGCAGATC
>Ga0114975_10000770_pt1 | contig 23669 bp, 20 predicted proteins | sample S_130626_EF_Meta_FD_87031 | JGI IMG/M metagenome (GOLD analysis project Ga0114975, IMG submission 87031) | Freshwater microbial communities from Lake Simoncouche, Canada to study carbon cycling - S_130626_EF_MetaG | ecosystem: Environmental > Aquatic > Freshwater > Lake | place: Lake...
ATCATCAAGCTGGCAGACCTGCGCAAGAGCTTCCCTGATCGCTGGCAAGCTGTAGCAGAGGTTACATGTATGCGAGGTAGCCGTTAAGAGCTACGGCATACAGTAAGGGTTAGACACACGCGATTCGCTCCCGCTAGGTCTGACTCGTAGTAGTGATCCCCACCCGTAAATCCGATTCGCTCCCGGTAGGTGGGGATTTTTTTGCCTGTCGAGGTAACACCGACGAGGCATCTGAGGCGTGAGGGGCTTATATATTAGTAAACACTAACTTAGCTAGTAAGCGCATGGGTACCGAGGTAAAAACACCATGGCAAAAGTATAAGTACTTTCTTTATATTTTTTACGCGGATATTTTTTTAAGAGCAAAGGACCCATTCTAGGGTAAATACGTTACCATGACACCTACTGAATATCGCACACTAGTCAACCGTTTAGCCACTATAACGGAATCGCCTGATGATCCGGGCGATCTAGGGCAAATGAGTGGTTGGGAATTTGTTGACGGTCCGCTTCCAGACGAAGAAACAACAGCAGTAACACCGCCAATTGATAACCCTAAGCCCACTGTCACGCACACTGAGCAACAACGTACTGCACTAAAGAATCATTGTGAATACCTGCTGGATCAATTGGCTGTACATGCGGACATATGGGATCAACAGCTCATAAGCCATATTGCTGTAGTAGTGCCCGATCATCCTCCCGAAACACGTAGCGATAGGATCTACAGCTATGCTAAACTACGTGAAATAGTCGTAGACTACGATGAGTTCCATGATGCGCCTAACGATGTATTACTGTGGTTATTAGGGCATGAAGCCGGTCACGTGGTCATGTACCATAGAGGCCAGGCTGAACCTAAGGTTCGACAACAACAAGAGCTTGATGCTGATCGCTTTGCCACCAAGTTGGTCATGGCCATGGGCATAAGTCAAGCACCAGTGTTTGAATGGTGTAATCGTAAGAAAAATCAGCAGGGTAAGACCTACTATCAAGCTACTATAGACGATGAAAATGATCCAGCTAATGCTGAATACTTTCAAAATCAACACAGTCATCCCACGTATGATCGACGTTTTAAAGCGGCCAACGAATTGGGTTTTAAACTGTCACAGCCTAATACTGATCAGATTGACAACTTGTTAGCACACTTGTCTAGAGTAGCCTAATGCGTCAATACTACGTGCTGACCAGCAATAGTGACTTTTTAGATGTGTTTACATTCATACGCAACCATAACTTAGAGTTTTCTGCACACCTAAATCGTACACGTTTTTGGGTGCCCGATGGTCCTACGCTAACCGAGTTCCTGCTACGATTTGCACACACTACAAGCCAAGTGGAAGATACAGACCAAATTTAACCGCATAGCGCACACGTGAGCTACTGTTACTGCCCTTGTGCCAGCTCTTGTGCCAATTGGCTGTGAACCATCCATGAGCCCATTGACTGCTCATGCGCAGGGGTCTATCTCCTGATTCACTAGCGTAAAAGCTAGTGCTCTGATCTGCATCATCCACATCATTAAAGAACAGCATGCCAGCTGTGACACAGGCTCTATGATCCACATGTATACTAGTGGTCATTCCGGGTAGATCTTTAAGTATTTCACAGAATGGTTGTACATGCGCTTCCAGTTGCTCTAAGCTGGTACCAGCCCATACGTGTGTGGCCATATAGTCAGTCCATATGGTCCTTAACCATGGCAGTTGGCAGCTGATGATGCTGTCTCTCAGCTGGGCCAATCCGGTGCCTTCAGCGGGCAGTGTTTGATAGCGCAGTTGATTGAACTGTGGCGTCAACTGCCATTCACTGACGGCCAGTTCGTCTATGAGCCCTTGATCCAGCGGATACTCCAGCCTGTAGAGCAGTCGATGCTCTGATACTGGGCTTAGAAAAGCCATGGATGATTCTTTAACAGATATGTGATCAATATGGCCATGGCCACAGCCAATCCTACAGTTTCCCAATGTGTCATAATGCCTCCTATATTGCTTAGTATACTGTCAAAGAGTGAGCAAAGCTACAAGTACTTCACCAAATTTTTTTGCGCAGGATTTTTTTGATCTCTGTAGACCCATTCTCAGCTCCACTGTAGTAGAAACAGGGTTTTATTGCGTTCTCGGCGAAATGCTATGCAGGCTGTCCAATACTGTATGTTACTGTCGTTATGGAATGCCCACTCTTGATAGTGTGGCCCGCAGAATCTGTTCAGCCACACTTCCATACAGTCTACAGCATTGACCCAATCTAGTTGATCGTTGGCTGTTAACAGTAGGGGCCAGGGTGCCCGGGCTATGTACTCAAAGTCATGAATCTCTGGGAGATAGTAACTGCGTGGCATGCTAGTATTTAGTGGTACAGCAGACGGAATCGCTAACTAGCGTTTTACCGCTGTGCTTCGCACTGGTAAAATTTACCGCTACGCTTCGCGAGTAAAAAATTCTGCGCCGCTTCGCGTTTTAAATGGCACTAGCTCAGGCTAAATATTTACATGCGGTTCAAGGAAATTTATCAGACCTTAAATGAGGACACTCTTGCCCAGCAGGAGATCAATGCTCTCAGCCAGGCTATTCTCAACTACATCAACGCAACCCCACAAGTAATCAAACCCAATGGACATTTTGAATTAAAAGATATACCTGGACTACCCAAGTTCAACAACCCTGATGTGGCAAGAATGGTAGAGGGCAGTATTATTCAGTTTTCCTCCTCGCTTGGCCCCAATACAGGCGGTGCGGCCGCTTCAGACTGGGCGAAGATAGACCCAGCAACTGGTAAACTGACCGGTACGGACACTCCGGTTTATAAAGCAGGTCGGGCCAATGCCAAAGCTGTCAAAACTGGTAACACGCCCTTGGACTTTATCCGAAGTTGGATTAAAAATGGCGGTAAGTTAACAGTATACTTGCCATATAATGTGATTACCCGTAAAGCTGGCCAGCCATTAGATAATTTTTACAACAACACGCTTAGTACCATAAGCCACGAACTCAATCACATTTATACCAATGTGCGTGGTAGATTTAACAGTGCCGAACGACTGGCTGTGGATGCAAACAAAGCGGCCGTGTCGTCTACAACTGTAGTACAGGATATTCTAAAGAACGCCAGCAACCCTAAGTATGATCCATATACTAGTAATTATGATGTTTTTCTGAAAGGTTGGACGGCAGCTTCTGGCCCAGGAGCTACCGCCATTCGTGATTGGGTCTACGCAAGGAACGAGGAAGTACGCCTGAACAAATATGTAACCCAGCTTGAAGGGTGGATAGAGAGCTCCAAGAGTTTCACAACCATAGACCAAACAGATCAAATTGCCAAGTTTCAAACAGATATTCTCCAATATAAAGAACAAATAAAAGCCAGTCAAGAAAAACAAAAGACTGCAATGGCAACAATTAAAACTATCAAACCTGGCAATCCCAAACTACCTACTGAATGGACGCACGATGTATATCAAGCTAGTGAAACTGAACTCAGCAGTCGTTTCCAACAGGTAACCAATGACCTTGCAGAAAAAATAAAACCCGGAATGTCTAGCGAGCAAATTAACGCGGCTGTGTCCAAGAGTTTTATTGATCATAATATAGCAAGTGTTATGGTAGGAGACGATACACTAAGTAAAATTCCTACAGATGTCAAAACCAAGTGGCAAAATTCCAGCGCCAATATGGCGAGTCCTGATATGACATGGAAAATGGCCATGTACAATCCTAGATTCAGAAATTATTATAACAAGGCTATAAAATTCTGGCAAGCTGAATCTGACAATCCCATTAGTAAGAGTGTGGAAGCTAGAAAGACATTGGGTGATAGATTCAAGGCATACATGTTGGATATACCGCAAGAGTACGTGGGCAAGGTGGCATTACCTGGTGCCAAGGATGTGGTTAATTATCAAGGTCAGAAAGTTATCAACAGTATACAAGCAAGCCAAGGCATCTCAGGAGCGGCATTATGGGGCGTACAAAAAGTTTTAATGCCAGTTGCCACAGCTTATGCAATTTATTCAGGTGTTAAAGAAATTATGGATCTACCAGACAATCTACCGCAACAAGAATTTGAAATACAAGCTACCAAAATAGCAGGTAGACTGGCTGCAGAGTTTGGAATAGGATATGTGGCGGCTATTGCTGGTGCAATGCTAGCTGGCGCTGCCGGTGCTACTGCGGCAGGTATAGGCGCCGCGCCAGCTGCCTTGGCAGGATTTGTTGTGGGTGGAGCACTGGGTATTGGCGCTAATTACTTGTTAGGTGACACTGTTAAAATGATAGTAGATAAATTAGTTGATTTTAAATACAACCGTCTTCCACAACAACGTCAACAACCTACAAAGATACAACAACCACCTGATCCACCTGCACAAAAAACAGCACCTAAGGTTGTAAGTAGTCCTGCGATTAATTATGAAAGTTTAGATAGATTATTGTATCTAGCACGTAATTAATATTACGCTAGTTGCTGTTTGAACCAATCTAAGAATGGTTTATTTTTAGGATCTTGTAAGGCCTTTGCTTGCGCATCAAACCGTGCTTGATATATTGATGAGCCATTCCATACTCGATAAAATGGCAAGCCTGTTCGTTGAGCTGTTGCAATTTTCTCATGCAAAAACACAATCCAATACTGCTTTAAATAGTCAGTCATTCCGGCCTGCGCCACTTGATCCATGAACTTTCGTTGTTGAGGGCGGCCGTCAATTATTAGGCCGTTGTAGCCAAAATCTTCTCTGCCTTCGACAAGTGCTATCTGTGCCCACGTTTCAGGCGATATCACAGGTAGTAGTTTTTTATCTCTCGCCCACTTATATGCAGATAACAGATGGGTCATATGCACATTTGGATTAAAAGAAAGCGGCAATGTTTCTATAGCGCCAGTACGTGCATCACCCCTCCATGCTTGCAACCAGCCAGCAGGTACCGGTTTATCTGGCGACCAAGGTTGTGCGGCGGTTGACATAGCCGAGGCTTGTCCGCTTTTTTCAATAATAAGTTCTCTTAGTCTCATGCAACAGATGTTAAGCCTGCGCTTCACCCCAACGTAGAATCAAGTTAGCGGTTGTAGCTGTACCCGATACCTTGTACACGTTGATGGCCAGTACGTCTGGACCATTAGGAAACGTACCACGTCCACCGATTGCTGTAGCAGTTAATTCTTTTAGTGCTTCTAATGGCAGTGTATCAGTACTTCCTGGATTACTTACAAATGAGAAAACTTGTTCTCCAGGTAGCGCATACAGAGCACCAAATTGGAATGTTACCGTACTTGCTGCCGCAATAGTTGTGTTAGCTGTTTGAGTGAAAACCACACGATAAATTGTAGTTCCACCTAGCACACGAGTGGTAATTGTAGTAACAGCTGATCCCGCTGGAAACTGTGTGTAACTTGTAGCAATCTTAGTACCTTGTGTAGCACCTGATGCTGTCCAACTGCCTGCTGTGAAATATAAGAAGTTAGTCTTAACATACGAGCTGGCTGTACCTGATGCTGTTACCGTAACGACCACATCATTACCTGCGTTAACAACAGAGCTTACATTTGGCGCACCATTCATAACAACACGAGTATAGTTAGTGCCGCCGATGTTCAAGTAGGTACGTGATACACTTTGAATAACCTGTCCACCTGTAACATAAGTAGTGGCACTTAATCCATCAGATGCTAAAATACCACTTGAATCAAACTCAGTATCCGTGATTAAGAAGTCTGAACGGTTAGTGTTGAACGCACGATTATATGTATTTGATACGCTGTTGGTAATAGTAACGCTAACTGGGTTACCAGTACCAGCAGTTGATGTAGCACTACCTGCCGCAGTCATAAGCACACGAGCATATGCGGTGCTGTTGATGAAACAATAGTTCTGTGTAATACTTGCAACAGTTTGCCCACTAACTAAGAATGTTGTGGTGCTCAATACGTCGGCCGGAGTAATAGTCGTACTAGCCGCTTGTGTTTGAGGAATTAAAAAGTCTGTTCTAGCATTACTAATCGCAGTATTGTACTGAGTTGACAAGCTACTAGCTACTCTTACAGTTACGTTAAATTGCCCGTCAGTTACCGCGGCACCTGAACTAATAAACGGGTTAGCAAGCAACACTACACGAGCATACGCTATGCTATTCAGTGTAATATAATTAGGTGTAACAGTTGAAACCGTTGCAGTTGTAAAGAATGCGTTAACTGTTGTGGCAATACCTGTTGGTACTCCGCCGGTTGTAGTTAGACCACCACCAACTGTGGTAGTCAATGTAGCTGTGGTTGTGCCGTCGGTTGCCGCAATTCTATACTGTGTGCCGCTAGTATATCCAACAATGCTTGGTGCGGCGATTGTATATGATGCTCCAGAACCGTTACCAATACTTGTGCTGACTGTGGCACCACCTAGAGTTGTTAAGGTAAATGATGTACTGCCATTGGTGACGCTGATTAGATATTGTGTTGGACCAACAGTATATCCGCCGATTGTGCCGCCGCCTGTAATGGCATTTTGGATAGTGATCACCTGTCCAGTATAGATTGTTTGGCTAGCCGCGTTACAGCTAAATTGTCCAGTAAGGCCCGTAATTTGAACGTTGTTTAAACTAAATGCCGGATTGGTAACTGTTCCAGTTACGGTCAAATATTCACCTACGTACAGTGCAAATCCTGGATTAGTAAAACTAATCGTGCCACTGACACCTGTAATCCTCACACCCGATAGTGTGCTACCATTACCAAGAATAGATAAAGTGTCACCTGTAGTAAGAGTAGTACTGGTATTTAATGTGGTTAAGTCACTTTGTGTTATTAAGAAGTCGTTACGTACATTACTCAACGCATTATTATAGGTTGAGCTAGTTGCCGCACTAAAAGAGCGTATAACAAAGTTTTGTGTAATAGCACTGAACGCAGTTGCAGTAATGTTAGCTGTGATTAAGTTAAACGATTTAGCTGTAATGGTAGATGTAAATGCACCCTGTACTGTGGCAGTAGTTGTGTAGTTACTACCGCTCCATGATACTGAACCGCCTGACGCAATCTGCGCAAAACTTGGCTGTCCACCCGCCGCGCTCGATGCTAATCCAGTCCAAGTTATCTTAGTAGGATCTGTTGGATAATTAACTGGATTTAACACCCCTTCAACCACAATCGCGCCTCCACCGCTGGCCACTGCATCACTTGTGATTGATATTCCTGATAGCAATAACTGAGCACGGTTTAGTAATTCTTTTTCACCTAGATCGCCAATTTGCGCATTACTTACACTAGGTGCTAGTCGAATCAAGAAAGCTGTTACTTTGTCAACACTTACGTTAATAGCAGTGGCAGCGTAGTTAAAGATGTAACCACGATCACTATCAAACTGTCCGTCAATCATAAATGCTGAACCCCAATGGCTAATGTTTGGAGTAATTGTATTACTTACTAGAATTACACCTGCATTAACAACGTGAGTTGCTGCCGATCCAGCTGTGAATGTACGTTGGCTACCTGCTACGAATTGTGTTAGGCCTGCCGCTCGAGTACACCCAGTTAATTGTGTGGTTGTGCGGCCAGTATACCGAATCAGCTCGTTATCGATCAATACCGTAGCACTATCTGGGAACCAGAATGTATCGTACTCACTCATTGTAATAGTTGTTTGCGAGTTATCCATTGCCGCAGTCAAACGACCCTTGGCACCTTCGTTGATAACTTCATAACGTACAGGTTGGTTACCAGTACGCATGTACGCTTCGGTATTAACGTTTGAGTTACGGAAACGATGTGCCCAGGTATAGTTACCTTCCGGACCTCGTAGCATGAAGTCAATAAAACCAGCGCCGTACCAAGTATGTTGGATACCGATCATCTGCATTTTAGTTACGTCAATATTATATCCGCTGGCGCCAGATCCGTTTAATGGATCTAAGTTAAACTGTTCTTGTGGAATAAGTAAGTCAATAGTTTTAGTACACTTTGCACCAGACACATCAACAACTCCGCGGAAGTCGGGAGTAACTGTCATGATTGTGTCGCTCTGCACTTGACTTATAATATGAGTCATACCACGAATAACAATACGATCTCCTTGAGCTAATTGACTGGCAAATCGGGTATTTGAACCAGTGACTAGATTTGAGTTTGATGCTATAGAGATAGTACCTGTAATTTGGAAGGTACTTGATCGTCGGCAAACAGCCATTCGAATACCGTCATACTGCCAGAACATACCATTTTGATCATCAAATATACCAGATCGTATAGTAGAGCCGTGCCACTTGCGCACTGACATTAAACATGGACTACCGATAACTGCGGTTGTTGCACCTAATAGTTTTTGTGCGGCAACTTTCAAAATACGTTCAGTTACAATATCAGTAACTACATATTCTCCATCATACCCTGAAGTTTTTACCCCACTAATACTAATTGCGCCGCCTACTTGGCACCCGTGATCTGTATCATCAGTTGTAATTGTAATTGTAGATCCAATGGCAGTTCCTGTAGCAGTTAAACCACGCAAGTCATAACTTGGAGCAAATAGCGCACCTGTGTTGTACATAACACCCTTACCTGATTGGTAACGAATGTATTTCTTACTCATACGAATTGCACTAGCACCGTGGCTTGGACTTGCTGTACCTAATTGTACACCACCGTCAAATGGTCTATGTACAAAGAAACTGTCTGGGCGAGCATACACGTTTCCAGCTAGGGTGTTGTCAACTGTGCCGGCTGCACGGGCTGTATATAAGAAGGTTGAAGTAGTTGGCGTTTGCTCAACAAAGTATGCACCTGCCGCAAGTTGGGCTCCGGATCCAGCACTGGTAATTTGAACGGTAATGGTGTCGCCTGGTACAAATCCGTGATTACTGGCAAAGGTCACTTGAATTGTAGCAATACTGCTAAATGCAATACCTGTACTGCCACTGGCAATTTGTGCAGTTGTGATATCACTCATTGTGAATGCACTGATAAAATTCTTTGTAGGGGCAGTGATAGGGGTACCAGTCGTACTTACACCGGTAATTAATCCGCCAGCATTAATAGTAGCTACTTGAATAGTACCACCAGTACCACCATTAATAGTAAGTGTGTCGCCTATGCTGTACCCTGTTCCTGGATTATTAAGGAGGATCGAATTTATTACGCCGCCGGTTGTAAGGATATCAACGGTACACCCAGTTCCGCCACTCGGGCTAACTGTAGTTGTTGCGCCGGTTGAATCGCCATAGCCAGATCCGCCGGTACCAGTTGAATTGTTAAGTGTCGCTATAGAGTTTAGTGCAGTTGCATTAGTAACTGTAATTGTTGCAGTATTCGTTGGAGCGGTACCACCTAGATTTGTTCCAGCAATGGTAATTGTGTCATTAGAAATATATCCGTTACCTGGGTTAGTCACTGTTGTTGTATAGGTCGCTCCGCTACGGCTCACTGATATTATTGCGCCGGAACCTGTACCGCTAGTAGCGGTTTGTGTAAGACCTGTATAGCTTTCAGCATTACCGATGATTATAGATGTTAACGGGCCGCTTAGGCTAATATCTTGCCCGCTGACGTTGGTCACAACCACTGCTTGGCCGTCACCTCGATCAAACACTAATCCTGAGCTAATACCTGTTGTGCTGACTACTGAAATTGTAGTGTCACCGATTTGTCCTTTAACTGCTAGCTGTGTACTGGCGACTGTGCCGCCACCGCCCGCCACCGCCGTTACCTGTGTGCCTAAGGTAATTCCAGTACCGCTTAGTGGACTACCAATCGGGGGTGGACTACCAGTAAATCCAACAACGTCAGATCCAGATGGCGTAATTAAACTAGTGGTCACAGTGCCGTTTGAACCACTTGAATAAACAGAGAATGTCGGACTACCGATATTGGCATTAGTATAAAAGCCTGCTTTGCGTAATTGTGTATAGTTTGTAGCAAGAACTTGGCCGTTACTTGACCCGACCTTTGATTTTGCATAGTATGTAAACACAGTTGTTGATGTAACAGTGTTAACTAAGAACGATCCTTCAGCACGACTAAATCCTGAAATAGTATTAGCAAGAGCTTTAATTGTAAATGGGTCTCCGACTGCATAGCCATGCGAGCTAACAGTAGTAACTGTGATTAAACTTGCGCCAGCGCCACTTGTGCCACTTGATGCATCGGTTACCACGTTAACTACAGCAATATCACTACCAGGAATTTCATAAACTGCTGGATAGTTACGCATTAGAGAAATAGCCTGCCACTTGGTAGGCTGTAGTCCATACTCAAAGTCAGCGTCAAGCATAGACTGCGGAATACCAACTTTCATACGTTCCATCGCATCACGACCTGCACGGTTCATAATGACTTCTTGCTGTGGTGCTTCTACGAATACTTGGATGTTGTCAGTTATCATCATACCACGTGTATCTGTATCAAATGTGATAGTTGTAATTTTATCAACACCATACAGCGCGGCAGGGAAATCTGTATCGAGAGTTTCCGTGTAGGTTACTTCACCTGCAGATAAAGGATCTGCGAAATTATAAAGAATAATATTTCGGGTGGTGTTTGTAACAAGTAAGAAGTCTCGTAATTTGTAGTAACCAGGAACTTTTATGTATCCGCGATTTGAAACAACACTTGGCAAATAATCTAAACCATACAAAATTAAATCTAAAATTGTGTTGGTTAATTCTTTAACACGAGTTTTTGCAGGAGCTTCTGCAGTCGGGCCAGTTGTAACTTGAACTACGGCTGTTTGATATGCAGTAAACGGAACTTTGTCTAAAATAAAGTTATCAATTAGATCACGTATAAATGTATGTGCTGATGCTTCTGGTAAACGATTACCATCAACTTGTGCTACTCCACCTTCCCAATATTTGCCTGCGTTAAACACTGTTTGTCTATTGCCGCCATGTTTTAAATCACTAATATACCCGTCTAATACATAGCTAACATCTCGCTCGCATTTTGCTTGATTGTATGTATAGAATACAAATGGCACAATATTATTTGCCACGTTGTAGGCAATATAGGCAATAACCTCTGCTTGGATGAAACGCTTGTTTGCTTCTAACAAGGTAACTGTATTAGGTAAAAGGCTACCAAGTTGACTATCAGGAGCAACGACTGTTGGCAGTGCTGTTAAACCTGTTTCAATGGTGTTGATAATAATGTTAGATAGTATTGTTATCTTAGCTGTTGACCCTGCTTCTCCAGCTGAACTATTAACTGTCTGACCAACAGTATATTGATATGACGGATGATATTTATTAATTAAAATATATTCATTGATCAAATCTCTAGCAAAGGTCTGTGTCAAGTCCTCAACTAGGGGCTCATACACCTGTGCTACACCGCCAATTTGATAACGACTAGCAACATAGTAACTCATTGAGTTACCGCCATAGGTTAGGTCATATATGTAACTATCGAGTACGTATTCGCTATCACGTTCGCATTTTGCACTATTGTAGGTATAGTCATTATAGTTGACCACTGTATTTTGAATAGTCGTGCTTGCGGTATCAATAGCTGTTTTAGATGCTTTTAGCGCAGTAGTTGACCAAGTAACATCTGGTGCAGTACGTGTAGCAGGTAATGCCGCGATACCAGCATTTACTACATCAGCAACTATTTGGGCCAATGCTTGTAGTGTTGTTGAATCACCATTGCTTGCATTGTTACCGCTAGTATCTTGTGTTAATGTGTTAGGGGTTGATCCGGTCGTTGTTTTTGTAACAGATTGCCCTTGAACAATTTGTCCAACAATTATACGTAGTCGACCATAGGCAGCAACCGTTTGTGCTAGATGCTCTGCAGTAATGTTTGCGGCACCTGAGTAATAGAAAAACTTTGCGCTGTCGTAGGTCGCAGAATTACCGCCATATAACATGTCATAACAGAACCCATCGACGGCATACCCAATATCTCGTGCGCATTTTGCCTCACTATGATTATGCGCGGGATATGTTGTGGCAACCCATGCGTTAATTTCTGCTTGAATAAATGCCTTGTTAGCAACAAGTTTATCTTTGGCTGCAATTAAACTAGTTGTCTGACCAGACGGATTTGTAAATGATATAGTACTACCTGCACCGCCTCCTGCAACGGTTAGTAAATTTGAATAGTAGGTGTTGACTGCAGTTACTGATCCTGCATCACCACTTACTGCTGGTAGAGCAAGTACTTGGGCCTTACTTGCATTAATAGTATCAATAACCAGTTGATCATAGTCTAAACTATTACTCTCGGCTTTCCCTAAAAATATCGAATTATAGTTTGTTTGTAATGCTAAATCAAATCCTGCACCTGTTAAAATATATGCAAGGTCACGTTTACATTTTGAAGATTTATAAACAATACGTGCCCATGCTTCGTCGAAATTATAGCTAACAGCTGGCAACCCTACAAGACCGTTAGTAATTATGTTGATGATAGTATTGTTAAGAGTTGCTAGTTTAGCCGATGTACCCGCTTCGCCGTCGTTGGCTAATATCGATTGGCTTGCAACTAATTGAAGACTAGTAAACGGTAAATTAACCAATACATTATCAGTGATTAATGTTTTAACAAACGTATGAACTGCCGCTTCTTGGACTGGATTTAATAACTGTGCCACGCCACCTAGATAGAACATGCGGCCGATGCGGAGAGTTTCAAAATTGCCACCACCTTCAAGGTCAGCAACAAATGCATCGATCAAATATCCAATATCACGTTTACATTTTGCCTGCTTGGTTGCGTTGTACACATACCCGTTGAATGGCACTGTACCAGCTTGAACCTTTGAAATAATCCATGCGTTAGCTTCTTCTTTAATAAATTCTTTATTGGCTACTAGTAGTGCTTGGGCATAGGTTGTCTTGTTTCCAGGTGAAACATGATATGCTGGTGTGCTGGTTTTAGCACTAAGAAATCCCATAATTTCAGCAATAAGATATTCTTTATTAGAAGTAATTAATGATACTGCATTTGGATATTGACCATAAGCCGGAGGAATCGCCCCAGGTACAAATTTATAGTCTTTCAGCTGTTTCTTTGCCATTTAAAATTTCCTTGTTTTAGCTCATTGCCACTGCGAGAGCAAGAGCTCTTGTATCGACATAACTTTTATTTGTTGCGTGTATTGGTAGGGTTGGTACAGTACTTATGTTAACATTAGCACCAACTGTCACATCATTGGTTGTTGTTACTGCACTAGCTGTAACTGTGCCGGTAGGCATGGTAATATTACCAGGTAGATAAGTTGTACCGTCCGGTGCAAATGCCCAGTAATTATCAGCTGATATACTTGCATTAAACCCACTAGTACCAGTAGTATTAGTATAAAATTCAACACCGAACTCGTTGACAAATAGATTGTTGTTACCACGGTAGTCTAAGGCGACTTGGTCGCCATCGATAATAAGTGAACCTATAGTACTAAGATAATTGTAACCAGTTGACGATATTAGGCCGCCGCCGCTGGCTCCCGGTATTGTTATATTAGCACTTGTGAGTAGTCCTGAGAATCTAGTTGCAGATACTATGTCAGTGGCATTGTCATAGGTGAAAGTTGCCTGACCATCAAATCCACCGAGTCCATTGTTGTATTGAATAGATTTAGCCGGGCCACCTGCTGAGCCGCCACCAGCGCCACCACCACTAGGTGTGACCCACGACAGTACTCCTGCCCCGTTTGTTGATAACACTTGACCTACAGTGCCGTATATGCCCGGTAGTATAAAAGTCGCACTGGTTGTAAGATTTGCCGCAACAGTAAGCGAAACAGATGCGGTATTTGCAGTGTTATTAAGTGTTACTACACCTCTATTTTTTGCAACAATATCACCGACTGAACTAATCTTTCCTTCTACTGCAACATCGCCACCTACGAATAAATCTTTAGTAATTCCAATACCGCCTAGGGTATTAAATGACCCGGTTGTGCCGCTTGTAGAATTAGTAAGTGAGGTGCTGATTAAATCAGCCGCAATAGTTCCACCGTTAAAGTTTCCTGATAAACTAGTTGGAACCCAGTTAGTTCCATTATAACCTAAAATCTGCCCGGCAGCAGTGCCAGTGGTATCAACATCTGAAAGATCTGTAATAGAATGGTTGCTAAGATCACTTATCTGCCCGATAAATCCGGCGGAAGTAATGGTAGAGGCGCCGAAGTTAACAGTGCCGCCAGATGTGGCAATATTGCTAAGATCGTTTTTTAATAACTGACGGCCGCCTGGATTAAGACCGTCCATGACACGTAAAGTCTTATTGGTATTGTCATATACAACGTCGCCGTTAGAATAAGAAACCTGTGCTAGACTCGCACTGTCGTACGGTATTAGTTTAACAGAATGTACGGTTTTTCCCATGAATACTTAGTCCTTGTAACTAGTATTTATGTTAGTCTTTGTAGTAATATTCGTAGTTAACCGACGTAGGGTTTTCTTGTCGGATTTTTGCGCCGTTTTTAAGATGGAACTTACGGGCCATTTCAGTCTGTGGGCTTAGTGTAACAATACCTGTAATGTCTTTATATTCTTGTCTTAACCATTCAGCAGCCTGCTTGATTAGGTTTTGTCCTGCGCCAGGACTATAACTCCAGATGGTGTAAAATACTGCGATGTTTTTATCTTTGCCTAGTTCGATAAGATCTTGTTCATTTTCAGGAACAGTACTTAACCATTGCATACAAGTAGCCGCAAGTATTTCTTCACCTGCCTTAAGAATTAAAATTTCAGCAGTCTCATTAATACGTTGTGCTAGAGGTATGTGGGGGCGGACTGGGTCATCTTTAATAACCTTAGTCAGTGGATCATCGAGAGAGCGTAAGTGGTATAGTTCCATTATATACGTACTTATCTCTTTTATCTAAAAACCGTTAGATATCGTCTGACGGAATGTTATTTAGAAGTTCTCGCAATTTACTTGACTCGACTACAGCTTTAACCTTAGGCACTGCAATACCAGAAGTCGGATCTGTAATCTCGCCAGTTGAAGGGTTTACAGTCTGTCTTTGTTTAATACTGTTCAATAAGGTGCTACCTGCACTTTGACTGTTGTTATTTCCGTAACTATCTTCTTCTGCTAGATCTGTGATACGCAGGCTGTCAATGTTAAACTCTAGATCAATCTTCATGCCCACACCGCTTGAGCTACGTGTTTTCATCAGCTGTATCTGATAGCGACCACGCTCACGCATAGCACGACTTGTAAAGATACCAAACACATTATCTGCAGTTTGAATCTTACTTAATCCACCAGAGATATGACTGTGGTCAAACTCTACTTCTTCAACTGCTCCACGATTTAACTGTGCCGCAGTAACAAACACACAGTTCTTTTCTACTGCCAAATTACGCAATTCTTCACTTACATACTTGTCCTTGATAAACAAGTCTGCCGGACTAATCTTCTTTGACATTGGCATTAGCAAGTCTAAATAGTCAACTAGTAACACATCAACTTTGCGGCCTGTCTTAATCTCATACTCTTTAAGATAGCTACGAATGTCATTTGCAGTCTTGCCACTAGGCATATACTTAACTTGATATGTGCCGGACTTCTTACCGATCATTTTAACCTTCATTTCGACATCATCAATGTTCTTGAAAATCTCGCGAGTTGCCATGCCAGTTACCATGGCATCCATACGCATAGCCACTAGTCCTTCACTAAGTTCTAGTGTTAGATATACAACATTAAGTCCTGCAAGTGCCCAATTGATTCCTAAGTTAGCAAGAAATAAAGATTTACCTGCCCCTGATCCACCTGCAAAAATATTAAGTTCTCCACGGTTCATACCCCCAAATAATTTGTCATCTACGCTCTTCCAACCGGTTGATACTTGTCCATTGTTGTCTTTGATCTTTAGTAGTCGGGCACGAGGGTCGAGCCAATAGTCAGTACCCAAGTCTTTCTGCAAGCCCACTTGAATTGCGTTTTTGATCTTTTCTTCGACTGTGCCGTACTCGCCCTTTTCTAACATATCTGCCGCTTCTAAAATCGCTCGCTCTAATCCCTTGTGACGGGTAAATGTTTCAAAGTCGTTGAGTAACCAGTCAAAGTGTTCTTCACGTAAGTCTAATGGCACTTTAAAATCTATGCCAGTTGCCGCATTAACAATCGTTTCAGTAGGAACAACGTTGTGTTCTTCTACATACTGATTAATAAATTCTGCAGGAGTCTGTAATCTACGATCGAATAATGTGTGATCAAAAATGCTTTGACAACGAGCAAATGTTGCCGCATCTGCTAGCATCATTTCTAAGTAAACTTTTTGAATGTCGTAACTGTAATCTGTGTTTTGTTTCATCTTTTAATTATACGCTTTTTATATGTTGATTGCAAGGTGTTTGACAGGATCCCACTTGTAATTCCATACTCTTTGTTTAGTGTGATAGAGAACTGCGCCTATGCTACTGCTTGGATCTCCGGGGTTTGGTAGTGACCAAATATATTTAAATTTGGGTTCAACTACAATCTTATTTGCCTTGCTATTCATGGCACACCCGCCCATGTATACTAAACATTCAGCACCAGTAAGCTCTTTGGCTTTTTCCATTACTAAATGTACTTGTTCTGTAAACACGGTTTGAACTGCCGCGGCAATATCACATTGGTCGTTTAAATTATGAATAGTGTGTGGCCAATCTTGGATCCCTCTATGCATATTTTTTTTAGCATTTACTAGTGTATCCATGTATTCTAATACATCATAATAGTAACGCATAGGGTCGCCTTGATCGCTCATTTGTTGTAATAAGTATTCATCTTTGATTGGTGTTAACCCGCAAAGTTGTGTAAATGCACTGTAAAATAATCCTAAACTATGTGGATAACTTCTGCTCCAGACTTTACGCATTTCTCCGTGTAGACCTTCCCAGATCGTAGCACATTCAAATTCCCCAATAGCATCCAATACAACAATAGCACAATGATTAAATGGACTGGTATAATATCCAGCGGCCGCATGACTAGCATGATGCGGAGTATACTTGACCGAAGCATACTTGAACTGTTTTAAATGTTTTTTTGGCAGTACTGTTGTATCTAAAGCTGTACGGTATTGCCCTGCATACACCTGCCTTGCTTTTTTAATCCACGGATTTTCGTACCAATAAATCGCATCAGGACTACCGTGCCCTAACGCCTTAACAGTTGTTTCACTTTCTAATTCAGCACTTACTCCCGCATAGTTAGAGATAAACATGCCATCCTTAAAGACAGCAATGCTATGCCCGTGATTTAGTGCGTTGACTCCCCAGGCGATCATTTGTATATAAATGGATCACGTTTGCGTAGTTCTGCTAGACGCTTTTTAAACGCTTGACGATCTTTCCACCACCTGATTGGATTGCTTAAAATATATAATAATTTATTCATACTGTTGATCCTTAAACCATTGTTTAGCTCTAAGTCTAATTTTTAATGCGTTAGATTCTTTTGCCTGTACAATTAACCATAACGTGGCTAATTTACCAATTTTAACAACCGCATCATTTACATCTTTAACATCGCTCGGCCAGTCCGGCATGCTAACTGACCATCCTAATTCTATTGCTTGCTCCACAGTCCTAGGACCTTCGTGATCCTTGTCTGGAACTAGAATTAATTCTTTTCCTAACTGTTTTAATAACCAGTTTTGACTGTCTTTAATCTCTGCGCCCAGTAAAGCACAACCATCAATACTTAGTGCATCAAACGGGCCTTCGCTGACAATTACGAATTCTCTGTCGTCTTGTTGATTGTCTAAATTAAACACATATCCAGGTTGTTGCTCACTTAGATATTTAGGTTTAGCATCAGTTATAGCACGGGCCGTCCACCCAACTATTTCACCTTTGTATAAAAACGGAATGATAAGTCTATTATTAAATCCTGTCTTGTTAGTCCAATAAAACGGATAGCTCCATGGATCAATCTTTCTATCAACTAAGTAGGCAAATGCTTCAGTAAACTTTGTTGGGACTGCATAATCCCCGTCTGGAAGTTTTAAAAATGTAGTTAGCTCTTCAAAACTAATAGCATCCATAGGGAGTGCTCGTTTTTCAAATTTGGGAATTATGCTACGTATTTCAGTAGTATTGTTGTCGTCTAAACGCAATGCTTCTAATCGTAATTGGCTAATAACATCATCCGGGATATTCAAATCTCGCATGAACTTATTCATATTTTTGCTTATGTGTCTGCCAGGTTGCCAACTACATTTGAACCCACAGTTGAAGCAGTGATAGCTAACAGCATCGCCTGCATTGACAATGAACCCGCCACGTTGGCGTTTGTCATCACAGCAGACCGCATTGAAACTTATCCAACCGCTTGGAGTATGTTTCCGTTTTCCTGGGAGGTGTTGTTGTAGTGTATCCGCAATTAGACTCATAGTCTAATTATAACACTTTAAATTGTAAAGATCAATAGCTAACGGTAACTTTATCAACCGTTCCATAAGGATTAGTATTGGTAAAATTATAAGGGCTTATATTTGGATATACCCAGCTTACTCTGATATAGTTATAGCCAGTTACTGTTAAATTGGATAACGGTAGCGTAGTAGTGGTTTTTGTTGAATATGTAATAGATGCTAGTTGATCCGCATCTCTAAACGATTCTACACTGATAGTGCTATCTTTGGTTGCTTCTACATAGATTGTTCCGATAAAATCAGTCATATCAATAACTGTATCCATTAGAGTAGTTGCTTCTGCTTCATAGAACTTACAAGGGATCGCACTAGTATGGTTGATCACATTACCCATAAAGTTGATCTCTCCTTGGAATCGATCATATACTACATCGTCTCTAAACTTCGGCATAGCATTGCCGATAAGTTGTATAGAACCTACTGCTGAAAATCTGCTGTCGGTGTATAAAATAAAATCGTTACCAGCACTGTCGGCGGCTGTAATACTGTAGGTAAGATATTGATCAGTTAACTCATCTAAATCTTCCTGTGGAATCTTTACAGTAGCAAGACCTTTAGTTGCTGTCAAACTCAACTGATATGGACTGTTACTTAATGGATTGCTATTGACATCCATAACATTCATCTCTAAAGAATTATACTGTGTTAGATCAAGACGCTTCTGATCAGCGTTCTGAATATCGAATTGAATAGTATTATCTATACCATTGTAAATTTTTACTGTCTTTGCGTACACGATTGTGTTCTCCACGTTGAATCCTGCCAAATCGGCTATTAGTATTACTCTATTAGGGTATAAATAACTTTGAACTTTTTGCATTGGCAGAAACCTTTAATAGTATTTATGGCAAAACTAAGAGACAACATAGAACAAAATTTACCCTTTATTAGCGTAATCAACTACGGTGATGAAGAATATGTCGGGATTATTATAAATCAAGATCAATTCGTCACCAGCTTTTACGATCTAAATTCCATACGTACTCCGGAAGAAAAGACGCATTTTTTAGAAATAGGCGAAATATGGTGGTGGGAATCAAACCGGCAATTCCCTATCAATATATTCTGTAGGATACAAATACAGCCATTTGCTTATGCTATAAAAACATTCAATAGCAAAGATACCAGGGTTATACTTGGCCCAGTTGTTAATCTAATGAACTTAACTCTTAAACGTGTAAAACGCAAAAGTGTACAGCTAGTCCGTAAAGTCCGTTAAATCTTCGCAGATTAAATTCATCTGTACTACAATGGCCATTGCATATGCTACAGCATGCGCCTTCTTAAAGTAATACTCATCAGTCGTTGGCTTCGTCCATACATCCAACATTACTTCTGACCACGGTTTCCCTAACAAGTGTTTCTTGGCGGGGCGAATGATTGCTAGACACGCCGCGAGCTCTTCTATGTTTGTTGGCTTCATCTTCCTCAATACGTGCCCGTGCCCATTCACGTGAAAGAGTAGATTTGAGAAGTCGTCCTGTTCCAGTAGATTCCATAGTGGTTCTGCCTCCATTAATTGTTTAAGGTGTTCTTTGTTCTTTACACCTTTATAGATATTGACATTTAAAAAATCTATCTTAAAATACCCTCGTTCCTCTGCAGTTTTGTAATCTATAGTAGATATATTATCTATTGGATTACTTGGTATACTTTGTACATAAACTCCGGTATTATGTTTTTTATCGGTGTCAAGTCGTGCGTCAATATGTTTTAACACATTTAAAATTTGTGTTCTATCAGCAAAGTCTATATCAATATCAGGCATTATATATTAGACTCCTTAACCACTTGCTTGACTAGATCGCTATCACTAGATAATTTCTTAAACTTGTTTAACCAAAACGGCACATCCATAACTGCGCTAACTGCCATTAGTTGTTCGTCATTAAATTTTTTCAACATATCTTTGCCATTTGCTGATGTTAATACTAGCCACGGACTAATCTTACCATCACGGATGTCATAACAGGCGCGGCTTAAACTAACGTATAAGAAATAATGATTCCATTGTGCATTATTAGTTTCGCCCCAGCCCATCATATGACTTATGCTTCTTTCGAGGGCAACTTCAACAGGTTCTTGTTTGATAAGGTGGACTACATAGTCATCATACAGGGCATCTCTACACCAATGATCTAATTTAACTCCGCTAGTTACCACGTAGTTAATAAACTTATCAGGATATAAAGGGTTAACATTACTGACAAAGCTGCCGAACTTAACAAAAGCATTATAGTAAGGACTCCTGGCAAATTCCTCATACGTTTTATCTCCTTTATGATTTTGACTCATTTTATAAAAGCGATTAAACGTATCGTACCCTAAAATCACATGTTTTTCTGTTTTAGCTAAGTGGCGTCTCTTTTGTTCGCATACATGGACAAACAGAGTTTTCTCCTGCATGAAGCCTTTATTGCAGTATTGACAAACATATGGTTGCTTAACCAATTCGATCATTTTAATTTTTTAGCAATACTTGCTTCATCCATACCATGTCTACGTGCAAGGTCTTTAATATCTTTATCTGTACTTAGATCTGCCAATAGTTCAAGTTCATCCATCTTTCTGTTAGGATATAATTCTGCTAGAAAGTTTAGTTTCTTTCCGCCAGTACCGGTTTTCTTTTTGTTACCAATCCATTGATGAAAGAATACTTTCTTTCCATTGTAACTACACATACACAGCAAGTACCACATGAGCTTAGGATGTTTTTGCAGTACTGCCCAGTGTTTATTGAAATACTCGTTTACTGTTAGTACAAAGTGTTCTTGAATTTCTCGATTTTGGCCCTGTACATTACTGATATATCTGTTGAGAATAAAGAACTCGCTCTTAAGCAATTTTTGATTTGTAGCATCCATGGCATCCCATAGCTCGCGAACATTTTCATCTACTGCCTGTATCTTTTCTTTTAGTTCAACTTTTTCACTCACGGAGTTTATCCTTGCTTAATTTATATATTATTATAGCACGATCCAAGGCCTTTTGTAAAGCGGGATTGGTTTTCGCTTCGCGGTGAATTTCACCCCACATCTTACTTTCTCTTATTTGGTCTATTAATGGTCTGCCATCGCTTGTTCGAGGATCGGGTCTTTTATCCATTTCGTATTTGTAGCCAATTAACTTACGGTCCTTTTCTCCAAACTCGCGAGCATATATTTCATCGCCGTTGCGCTCGTAGATATAAGTTGCGCCGGGTTTAAGGGTTCCCATCTGACTGTTCCTTAGGCACAAGCACAGCATCGAATGCCATAACTGTTCTATGGCCAGTGCCCTTCCAAGGGTACACAGTATGAGGTAAATGGCTTGGAAACAATATTACAGTTCCAGGAGTCGGGTTATATTTCCAAGTGTCGTTCATTATAAATTTACTAATATCTTTAGTAAATGGTAATCTAAATAAAATTTGACTATCGCAAGGTTGGCTGTTTACCGCAAGATCAGGTGCTGAGATATAGATGTTACCGCTCAGGTGTCCGCCTGGATGACTATGCATTTCTTGGTAGTCGCCCTCGTGTTGTCTAATAGTCCATATGCTAGTAACTTTTGGTTTACATAATTTTAATTCTTCGGTGCCGGACTGCGCAATAACTAGTTCTAGGTAGCCCTTGCAGATGTTCTCGATCCATTTGATTAACCACGATACATCAAGATTTATTTGATTAGGATATACTTGAATCTGTTGTCCGCCACGGATACTGATTAAGGGATTGTCTGCATCATTTAATTCAGGGCGTGAATGTAGTTGCTCTGCTAATGCAAATATGCTACTAAATTCTACAGGGGGGACTGAATCTATAGCTAATACTACAGGTTGGAAATATGCTACCTTTAATGTCATAATAGTTTGTCCAATTGGATAATTTCGTTTTGTCTACTAATTTCTTTAACAAAATACACGCAGTCTGGTTTGTTTCCGTTTTGTAAAGGGGTTGCTAATAGTTGTCCGTTTTTCATTTTCGGAAAGTACCATTTAACATCATTATAGAAATTTACAATTTCAATCTTTTTAAATTCCACTCTAAAACTGCTTAACGGATTAAAGCATAATGCTTCAAATCCTCTATCATTTAAACTAGTCAACGGAAGAATTTCAATGTCACATCCGCTTTGACTATCTCCTACTGCTATGCTCCAATCTATAGGCATAGTTACTTCATCTTTGCCGATTCTTAATACCATTGCTGGTGCATTAAAACTTTCTAAGAAAATTAATGGCATGAAGAAAAAGTCAGGTTCGTTAGGATTACTGTTATCTAGTACTGCAAATCTAGTATTTTCATCGACCTCTTCTGGTAAATTGTTTAATGAAAAAGTTTCATCGTTGAGTGTTAATATTTGCATAAATCCTTATTTTTGCCAATCCGTTTTCTCTAAAGTAAAGGGATATTTGGCCTCCTTGTAAAATTTCTTTCTTTCTGTAAGATGCCTTTTTGCATACTTACAGGTACTAGTTACGTCCCAGATTTGTACGAAGTCTTTGTCTTCAGCTTTCCGTATACCGCGTCCAATTGACTGTATAACGCGAACAAAGCTCTTTCCGGGCTCAAGAAGAACCAAATTAAAAATCCTAGGGATATTAATACCAACAGCGGCCACACCAAAAGTCGCCACAATAATCTTGTTATCGCTTGTTTTAATTTCATCATACTCTTCTTTTCTATCTTTGGTTTTAACCTCGCCCGAGATAAACACTGATTCTGGTATTTCATTTATTAAAAATTTGCCTGATTCGATTCTATTGACTAGAACTAGAGTATTGCCTGTTTGTGATATTGTTTTAATTAATTTTGAAATATAGATCATCCTGTCCTCGTTCGTGACCAGATATTTTAATTCTTCTGCGTATGCTTTAAATTCTGGAAGGTCTATCATCTGTACTACATTTACGTGACAGTTTGATAGTACGCCCATCTCCTGTAGTTCGTGTGCTTTGATGCCGCCAATTACTGGACCGATTGATGCAAATATTTGTTCGCTTTCGAACTTTTCTTTAGGTATAGTGCCAGTTAGTCCCCAACGAATTGGAGCATTACATAAGTTCTGTGTGAGTAAATTTTTCAATACTTCTGCTTTGGCCATGTGTACTTCGTCGACGATAACGGTCTTAACACCATCAAGAAACTCTGCAAGTGTCACTATAGCGTGTTCGTGATTCTTCGATTTCTTATCCAATATATTAAGACTCTGCCACGTGCAAATCGTATGCGTCTTATTAAGGTCCTTCCGATCGCCATAATAAACTCCTACGTCTAGTCCAACTGCGATAAAATCTTCTTCAGTTTGTTCAACAAGACTCTTGTTTGGA
>Ga0114975_10000771_pt1 | contig 23635 bp, 17 predicted proteins | sample S_130626_EF_Meta_FD_87031 | JGI IMG/M metagenome (GOLD analysis project Ga0114975, IMG submission 87031) | Freshwater microbial communities from Lake Simoncouche, Canada to study carbon cycling - S_130626_EF_MetaG | ecosystem: Environmental > Aquatic > Freshwater > Lake | place: Lake...
AGAAAAAGAACATTTGTCAATAGATATGCGAGTTGAAAATGCTTGGAATGAAGGAACAATTGGATTACATAATGCACTTATGATTTTAAAACCTAATAATAAATTATTATTAAGATGTATAAATAAAATTAATGAAAATGTAAAAAATAAATATTATGGTTTAAATAGTTTATATCCGACAGGTCCTGGTTTATTAGGTGAAGAATATATAAAAATGCTTAGAGAAAATGAATCAACTATTGAATCAGAATTAAATAAATTAGATTTATGTCACATAAATTATTTACAAATTATGTTTAATAATGTTCCTATTTTAGAAAATTATAAAGAATATAGAACTGACCAACAATTTTTTGCTAAAACATTACATTATAGTGAACTATATAATCTTGAACAAATTTATAATGATATTATTGTTTCTAATACTGATACAAGTATATTTAATATATATAATTTAATATTATTTTGTGCTATTATTATAATAACACTTTTATTTTGTGCTATTATAATAACACTTTTAATAATATATAAATTAAATTTACATCCATTTCGTTCCTACATTCAAAGTTTCGTCGTTGCTTCTTAATTCAAGCATATTTTTTCCAAAAGATGGATGCGATAGCGAATATGCCAGTATCATATCACTTTTTATATAATATAAAAATAAAAAGTAAGACCCATATACACCAATTACGACTTCATCAGTTTCTTATAATCTGCTACGGCAATGAGACGTCCTTTGTATTTAATGTGTTCCTTTCTTGAACCCGGTATCTTGTAGATACATCTCAGTCTTCCACAGACTTCCTTCTTTACAGATGCTTTGCGACCACCAGTTGTTTTTTGCGCTTCAAATATCATCGGGTTATTTTCATCATAACTAAAATAACTTGTAATTTTTATTGATGTGATAATGGACTTTATTTCATTAAATATGAGTCTGATTATCTCTATGTCTAATTATAATTTCGCCTTTCGTGTAGCCTTCCGCGTCGCCTTCTTTAGCATAACTTACATCTAAATTTTTATCATTATTAAAATCAAATATATAACTTTTATCAATATATTCTTTTAATATTTTTATATTTGTTTTGATAAAAGTTATATAAGAGACCTCTTCGTCAGTGAATACAATTTCCGCCGCCATTATTCAATATATCCTTATATATATATTAGAAAATAAAAATCATACAACATATAAGAACATATCGCGTATATTAAATGATACACGTTTCACATTCTAAATATGTTAGAGGACTACTTAGAATATACAAAGGTATATAAGGAAAAATATGGCGAAAAATGTGTCGTATTGATGCAAGTCGGTTCGTTCTTTGAGATTTACACGATATACCCGAATAACGACGTGTCGCCAAATAACGACGTGTATATTATAGCAGAACTGTGCGGGATTCAGACATCGCGTAAAAACAAGATGATCGCCGAGATATCCATTGCGAATCCCGTGATGGCAGGGTTTCCCCTTGCGTCCCTTCCCAAGTTCCGTGATAAAATCTTAGCGCATAATTATACGATAGTATTAGTGGAACAGGTATCAGAACCACCAAATCCCGAAAGAAAAGTAACAGATATCATATCGCCCGGGACGAACGTTAATATCGTGAATAAGCGTAGCAATTATATAATGGTGATCTACTACGAGGTAATTGAAGGATACATAATAGCGGGTATATCCGGTATTGATTTATCTACTGGGAAAACTTTTGTATATGAAGTATCTTCGTCAAAGGACGACCCCGAGTTCGCAAATGACGAAGTATTTCGCTATATCAGCACCTACAACCCGTCAGAGTTGATTATCATTAGCGAGGCAATCAGCGAAGATTACAAGAAGCGGATACTTAAAAACCTGACGATCAATAATATTCGCGTTCATTACAAATGGAATACCTACGAACACTTGTCTTTTTTTAGCAATATCAATAAGCAACGCGATATATTAGAAAAAGTTTTTGTGATTAAAAAAGGATTCCTTTCAATGATTGAGATATTAAATTTGGAAAAATATAATAATGCGAGGTTTTCGCTATGCTGTTTGCTGGAGTTCGCCTATGAACATAACGCAGATATTGTTAAAGGATTAGAAGAAATCCCTGAAGTATTTGAAATGAATAAAAATATGACGATCGAGTTCAACTCAGCAATTCAATTGAACGTTCTTGGGTTGTATCCTGGTGACCAACCATTGATAGAAATATTAAACCGATGCTCTACGGCGTTTGGATACCGCGCATTCAAGGAGAGACTTTTGCAACCGATGATAGATACGGAGCGAATTACGCAAGCATACGATGACGTGGATATGTTATTGAAAAACAACACGTATTTAATTGTTCGCAAGCACCTATCTGCGATAATGGACTTGGAGCGTCTCAAGCGGAAAATGAAAACGAACAAGATGGCACCACACGACTGGGTATCGTTTCACGATGCTTTGCTATCCACCAAAGAAATCTTGAATTTGACAACGTCCATCCACTTTGATTGCTCTGGCATTGACATTGACAGTGTTATCTCGCAATTCATCAATATCATAGATTTAGAAGAGGCGGGCAAATACAATCTCACGAACTTACAAGACAAGTCCACCTGTATTAACTTTTTTAAGCGAGGCATCTACACCGATATAGATGCGCTGTATGACAAATATAATAAATCACTAGGTATCATCAATACGGTGTGTGAAAAGATTACGCAAGTTGGCGGGGATAATGATAGCACAGCATGCAAGGTGGAGAACAATAATCGTGACGGTTATTATTTGACGATTACAAAGAAGCGATATGAGAACGCTTTAAAAAATAAAAAGGATTTGATGAGCACCTTTGAAAAGAAAGCGTTGTCGTCTTCATCAACCACGTATAAACTCACTAATGCCGCTATTATAAAGGAAAGTAATGCGATCACCGAGTATAGTCAGCAAATATCGCAATTGGTGTTATCGCATTACAAAGAGTTCGTAATTCAGTTCATAGAGAATGTTGCGGATATCTACGATGCGATTGTGAAATTTTTGGTTCGCATGGATATTGCAGCAAACTCAGCGAAGAATGCGTTTGATTACTGCTATACACGCCCAGTAATTGACTGCGATACGACATCCGGCAAGTCGTCTTTCATAGAATCTACGAATATGAGGCATCCTATAATTGAGAGGATACAAGATGATTTCCAATATGTGGGCAATAATATTTCGCTGAATCAAAACGGTATTCTGCTGTTTGGTATTAATGCGTCAGGCAAGTCGTCGTTTATGAAAGCGGTCGGTTTGAATATTATAATGGCGCAGGCGGGTATGTTTGTGGCGGCATCGTCTTTCACGTATTACCCGTATCATAGCATATTTACGAGGATTTCGGGGTTAGATAATATTTATAAAGGGATGTCCAGTTTTACGGTGGAGATGACAGAGTTGCGAAATATTCTCAAGCGTTGTAATAAGTATAGTCTCGTGATTGGCGACGAGATCTGTTGCGGGACGGAATCGGTATCCGCACTCTCTATTGTGGCGAGTGGCATTGACACGCTAATACAGAAAGGGGCATCCTTTATCTTTGCGTCGCATCTCCACGAATTGACAAAACTGACCAGCATTAAAGGCAATATTGGCAAATCAAAGTTATTCGTGAAGCATATTCGCATTACTTTTGACGAACAGAATACCATCGTCTATGATCGGGTGATTCAAGAGGGACAAGGTAGTAATAATTATGGCATAGAGGTTTGTAGGACACTTGATATGCCAAGTGATTTTATGAAAAATGCCGAGTTGAACCGAAAGGAAGTGGAAGGTATGAACAGTACGATAATAAATAAGAAAAATTCAAGATATAACTCCAAGATAATTATAGATATGTGTAATATCTGTAATAAAAATAAGGCGGAAGAGACGCATCACATCATCTATCAACAGTCAGCAGATAAAGATGGGTTTATCAATAATACATTCCACAAGAACGCGAAGCATAACTTGGTGGCGATCTGTAAAGAATGCCATCACAAGGAGCATAGTGGACAAATAAAGATAGAATGCTGGATGTCATCTTCAAAAGGCAGGAAATTAATATGCGATTATAATTATGGGAGCGGGAGCGGTGGGAGCGAAGCAGACGAAACGAGTGATTGAAATGATGTTATTGTATTTATTACCCTTTATTTTTCTAAAAAATGATATTATGATAAATATCATTATGACAACACAGAATGTCTGTTGATAAGGTGTATTTCCATTCAAGGTCAAAGGATGCTGCTCCTGGAAAAGGTGTGCATGAAAATGCGAAAGATGAAACAGTGTATGAAGAATTAAAAAAAATAAAGGATTGGAGGAAGGTGCTATCAAACTTTCATTTCTGTCCATTTACATACAAAGGTTATACCTATAACACGATAGAACATGTGTATCAATCTCAAAGGATAGGACTTGTATGTTCGGAAAAAGCATATTTATTCACATTAGAAAGTGGTGATGAGATAGGAAAAGGGGATGCTCGTGTAGCACGTAAAAATAGAAATATGATAAAACTTGGTAAAAAAATGTTGGCAAAATGGGAGGAGATAGTAGACGATGTACAGTATGAAGCAGCATTATCAAAATATAATGCTTGTCCAGAAGCATCAAAAATACTGAGGGCAACAGGAGAAGCTGAATTGTGGCATTTAGTATCTCGTTCGAAGACACATTTAAGATTTACACATCTGGAAAGATTGAGAACCCTCTTAAATGGTGATATATAAATTATTTGTAAATATGTTTAATATATGTTTAATATATGTAGATGACTATATTTTTGTTGATAAGTTTTTTTTTATTATTATTAGTTATCTACACAAAATATGAATTATTTGATAATTTCAAACCCGAATATCCTTGTAGAGTATTTTTGTCTGATATTGATTTTATTAAACACATGATACCTCATCATCAAATCGCAATTGATATAAGCGTTCAACATATGAAAAATACAAAAAATGTTATTATAATGAAGGTGTTAAGGGAACTCATTTGGACACAAAAATATGAAATAGCGATGATGAATGAAGAATTAAATAATAGAACAGATAATGTATCTGAAATAATTAGTAATCAACAATTCATCCCTACAATTTCATCATCTATCCGCCCTAATGTAGTTGGTCTTACAAATACTTATTGCGATCCAGGTTTTTTTAATTCAAATAAACACAGCAATCATAATTTACACAATATGATTATAACAGATAAACAATATATAGATCATATGATACCTCATCATCAGGTTGCTATTGATATGTGTAAGGTTCTTTTGAAACATACTAAAAGCGACTTTCTTATTTATCTTGCGTATCGTATGATAAGGGCACAGGAATCAGAAATAATTTTGCTTAATGATTTGTTAAAAAACCCTTTTGTTTACAATACCCTTCTGTTATAATTTATTTCTTTTTTTACTAATCTATATAAAAACTAAACATATATATAGATATAACAAGGATACAAAAATAAAAAATGCGTGTTATTAAGCGTAATAGTGAAATGGAGGATGTTAGTTTTGATAAGGTTTTAAATCGCTTGAAAAATCTGTCTTCTGGATTAACGATTGATGTTTCTGAGATAGCTCAAAAAGTATGCTCGCGTATTTATGATGGTGTTAAAACATACGAGTTAGATGAGTTAGCTGCTTATTTATGTAGCAGTATGTCAATTGAGCATCCCGATTATAGTATTCTTGCGTCACGTATTATCGTATCCAATCACCACAAGAATACTTCGCCGTCTTTTAGTGAAACCATCCAGACACTCTATAATAATGTGGATAATCACAATAACCCGATCCCTTTGGTATCGGAAGAATTGTATAACGTGGTTCAAAAAAACAAGGAGAAACTCAACACATATATTGATTATCAGCGAGATTATTTGTTTGATTATTTTGGATTTAAAACGCTGGAGCGCGCATATCTGTTACGGATCAATAAGAAGATTATTGAGCGTCCTCAGCATATGTGGATGCGTGTTGCGATTGGAATTCACGGTCACGATATCAAAGATGTTCTCCAAACATACGATTTATTAAGTAAAAAATATTTCACACACGCTACACCTACGCTGTTTAACGCGGGAACAAATCGCCCACAGTTGAGTAGTTGTTTCTTGTGTAGTGTGAATGACGATAGTGTGTCAGGTATCTTTGATTCATTAAAGGAAGTCGCATTAATCTCAAAGTATGCTGGTGGGATAGGGTTGCATATTCATCAAATACGCGGGAATGGTAGTCATATTCGCGGGACAAATGGAACATCCAATGGTATTATACCGATGTTGCGCGTGTTCAATAATACCGCGCGATATATTGATCAGGCAGGGAAGAGATTAGGTAGTATCGCGGTATATCTAGAAACATGGCATACAGACATTGAGAGTTTCTTGGAGCTCAAGAAAAATCATGGCAGCGAAGAAGACAGATGTCGCGATTTGTTTTTAGCATTGTGGATTTCTGATCTTTTTATGGAGCGGGTGAAGGCGGAAGGCAAATGGTCGCTTATGTGTCCTGATAAATGCCGAGGACTCAGTGATGTATATGGAGATGAATTTAAAGAATTATATGAGAAATATGAGAGCGAAGGCAAATACACGAAGCAAATCAAAGCACAAGACTTATGGTTTAAGATCCTTGAGGCTCAGATTGAGCAAGGCGTCCCTTATATCCTATACAAAGATGCGGCGAATAAAAAGAGTAACCAGAAGAATCTAGGGACGATTAAGTCTAGTAATTTGTGCGCGGAAGTGTTGATTTATTCGTCACCTGAAGAAACAGGGGTGTGCAACTTGGCGTCTATTTGCCTTCCTACGTATATCTCGTTTACTGGAGCGGGTGATAACAAGGCTGTATTTGATTTTGATAAATTACATGAGATCACAAAGGTTATCACGAAGAACTTGAACAAGGTGATTGACAAGAACTTTTATCCGGTTGAGAAGGCTCGACGCTCCAATTTAAAGCATCGCCCGATTGGTATAGGCGTTCAAGGGTTGGCGGATGTATTTATACAGTTACGGTATCCGTTTGAAAGCGAGGAGGCAAAGCAATTGAACAAGGATATCTTTGAAACGATATATCACGCGGCGGTTGAGGCATCTATGGAATTGGCGAAGAAGCGTCATCAGGTAATCAACGATATTAAAAATTTAAATCAGAAGATCCTAGACGTGGATATTAAGGATTATGTGAATGAGTTTGAGAGGGATATTGCTAACCCGAAATATATCGGTGCGTACAGTTCATTTGAAGGAAGTCCAATGTCACAAGGTCTATTTCAGTTTGATTTGTGGAATGCTCAACCGAGCGCAAGATATGACTGGGATAAACTTCGCGCAGACATAAAGGAATATGGCGTTCGCAATAGTCTTCTGTTATCACCGATGCCAACTGCGTCTACTTCCCAAATTATGGGATTTAACGAGAGTTTTGAACCATTCACAAATAACATTTTTCAACGTAAGACATTGAGCGGGGAGTTTATAGTAATTAATAGATATTTGATAAATGATTTAATTCGTAAGGGACTATGGTGCAAGGAACTGAAAGATACAATTATATTACACGAAGGAAGCATTCAAAATATACCAGAGATCGATGATGAAACAAAGACGATTTATAAGACGGCGTGGGAGATTAAGCAACGTAACATTATTGATATGTCGGCGGATAGAGGACAATACATTTGTCAGACCCAGAGTCTCAATATATTTATGGAAGAACCGGATTTCCAAAAACTGTCGTCCATGCATTTCTACGGACACTCAAAGGGACTGAAAACAGGATCTTATTATCTCCGCACAAGACCGAAGGCAAAGACACAGCAATTTACGATTGACCCTGAGTTCGCTAAGAAAAAGAGAAGATGCGCTGACGAGAACGCGGATAGTTGCGTTTTATGCTCTGCGTAAATATTTGGGTTTGTGTAAAATTATGTTTATATAAAATATAAAGTTTTGTCTCATTTTAAATCTTCAAGGGTGTAAACTAATAAAATAAATCTATATATTAGAAGATAATTAATGCCGTGGACAAACGGAGAGATTGATAACTTTTACAAATCGAATTACAGTCTTGGTGATTATGCTCGCAGTACAACACCGTATTACGAAGCGTTTCATACTAGATCTGCACCGAATGGTACAATTAATAATTTTGGTAATGAAATATATAATGGGTTAAGATCTCCAAGGCAAACGCGTCAGCTTGGTACAACAAATAGATCAAGTCAGGAGCCCAAGGCTAGCTTATCAGCAAGATTTGCGAATAGCGCAAAAAGCGCAAAAAGTGCTGCGTTGGAGGAAATAGAGAAAGGATTGTGGAGGAATTTTCCCCAAATAATGATGGAACGAGATGGTGACAGAAGGACTAAAGAACATAAAGAAAGGAAAAGGCGAGAAGCAATAGAAGAAATAAAAGCAATAGAAGAAAGAGAAGAAAGAGAAGCAATAGAAGCAAGAGAAAGAGAAGCAATAGAAGCAATAGAAGCAAGAGAAAGAGAAAAAGAAGCAAGAAAAAGAGAAAAAGAAGCAAGAAAAAGAAGAGAAATAGAAGCAAAAGAAAGAGAAAGAGAAGCAATATTAGAAAGAAATTTAGCAGCATTAGCAATAGAAAGAGAACAACGCGAAAAAAGATTGGAATTGGCATCAATAGAAGCATCCAAATACACCGCCAGTCCTAGAGTTAGCCTTCGAATGAGAAAATTTCCTAGTGGTGGTTATAAAATAAGGATTGTCAAGCCTGTTAAGAAGCCTGTTAAGAAGCCTGTTAAGAAGCCTGTTAAGAAGCCTGTTAAGAAGCCTGTTAAGAAGCCTGCTAAGAAGCCTGTTAAGAAGCCTGTTAAGAAGCCTGTTAAGAAGCCTGTTAAGAAGCCTTCATTAGTGCGTACGCGTAAATAAATAGCGACATATACATATTTTTTATTTTACTTTTATGATATTACGTATTCTATCCTAAATTATACATATAGATAAAATTATTACAAAAATTTAAAGATAAGAACTAAGAAAAAGAGAAAAGATGCGCGGACGAGAACGCGGATAGTTGCGTTTTATGCTCTGCGTAAATATTTGGGTTTGTGTAAAATATTTATCTTTATATATAGTAGAGATTAGATGGGGGATAGTGAAGGAATAAGTTTCCTTAATATGTGTTATATGGTTGACGATTTAAAAAAAAAATATGAAAATAAAAAAATTGATGAAATTGAATTTAAGAAAAAATTTATATATATAATAAGTCGCTTTACTTTGGTATTATCAACGAATTACGAATTTTCTAACTCAAAATCTCTACGAAATTTCTATAGTATTATTACTAATTTAGCAGGCGACGAAATTGGTATTAAAGAAGCTATTAGAAGATTTGATGTATGTAAAAAAGAATACATAGAATACATTGAAACGATGGATGGTGGTCGTCGTAATCAATCGAAACACGCCGACGTGAAGATGAAAGACATTAAGGGATTATGTAAAGCGAATAATATCAAACTTTCAAGAGTTATTGACGGTAAGAGAGTTCCTTATAACAAGAAGGAACTACTTACGAAATTGAAGAGAAAGAAGATTATATAATTAAAATAATATAAAGATATCGCATTTTATATATACAAATAAAATGGAAATCGCATCGGAGTTTGAATGTGTTCTTGTGAAACTCAAAGAGATTGATATGGAGAAGCTGAATCTAAGCGACGCTATTAAACTCGATTTCTATAAATTTTATAAGCAGGCAACAGAAGGTGATTGTAATATTCCCGCACCATATCTCATCTATTACAAGGCATACGCAAAATGGTCGGCATGGGATAGCATTCGGGGTATGGAAAAAGAAGCAGCAATGAAAGAATATTGTAATTATTATAATAATTATATAGCGTCTAAATAATCCCTAAGATCGCAGATACAACCTCGTCAACGATGAGTAGTGCGTAGGTTATCGCCATTTGTATATATTCTTCCATAAATGGAAACTTCCCTGAATTATTTAATATTAGCAAAACAATAATAATAAAAGCAATTGTTTCGAACATCTCAATCGCGAGGTATAAATTGATCTTGTAGACGACGCGATTAATATCACCAGATGTTTTGTCTTCTAGGTAATAGTCAAAGAAACCTTCCGCGAAGGTGTCTATATTCTTCGTAATATCTGCGAGAAGTTTCGTTTCGATCGCTAAACCCGTTTTATTCCTCGCGATCTCTTCTTTTTTTGAATTCATTATATACTTTACAATTGATTCGGCATTCTTGTTTAATTGTTCTACAAGCGTCTCCTTCTTCGTCCCGTTCGGTAGCAATAATTTAATGGTGTAGGCACCTCGTATTTGTTTGAGAATCGTTTGAATGTCTTTGTCGTAATTCTCTAGAAAATAATTAGGATCAGTCTTCTCATTCGCCGAATTTACAAAGAGATTTTCAAAAAGATTTAAATAAATATTATTCAACTTATGTATGATAAGAGGATCATCTATATTATTAGAGATAACATAGTGATATATTAAATAAACCATTATCTTATGGACAAGTAGTTCGCGTTTCCTATCATCTATTATATCTGCGAGAGGTGTCGTATAAATCTTTTTAAATAGGTTGTTAATGGAACCGCCTTCATCACCATCTATCGGTATTGTGAATTGATTGTTGTTTACAATCCCTTCATTCATAATACCAAGAAATGTAACTGATTGCCCGCCAGCTTCTGGTTTTATAAGCGGTTCTAGAGTGTCATAGGACAGATCCTTTAAATCCCTTAAAAAGAGAGATAATTTTGTAGAACCCTTTTCCTTGTCCTTTTCATTTATATAGTTGATAGAATAGGAAACTACCGTATCAATCTTTTTATATTTATCATTGTAGATATCATAGAGTTCTTTGTAGATATTTTTATTAAAAAAATAGGTATATACGTAACTATGAACGTAAGCGTATATTAATAGGATAATTAGTATATAATAAATATAAGTGTCTCGTTGTAATATTTGCGTGATTATCAATCCGCAATTATTGTTATCGCATTGACTAACTACGGAAATCAAGATTCTAAAAATGTTATAGAGCATCCCCGCTAGAATCACAAAGAGAATCAATAGGACGAGTTTTACAATATAATTATAATAGATGTTCGTTTTGCTGATATAGAGGTCAGAAGTGCCTCGATCTATATTGCTTATATCTGTATTCTTTTTATTGCGATTGTTATCAAATGTGCTCTTCACATAATGTAATAGACGATACTTGTATTTATTATCCAAAATAATTCCGTCAGGGTTTTCAGCTGTAGATTCGGTGATACTGTCGGTAATACAATAGATCGTAAACAATGTATAATTTAATATATTCAACAACAATATAATAACGGATACAATAAGCGCAACAATGATGATACAAAGGATAATGGAAATGACCGTATCGTTTATCCCTTTACATATATCAGTCCCCGCTCCTTCATCCATTTATTATATATTTATATATTTTAAATTAATAAAAGAAGGTACTTAGTTAAACCCGAATATTATCATTGGGGATGTTAAGAAGTAATACCCGGATAGCATATAGATACCGTTATTTATTAGATATTGTATGTAATAATAGATATTATATCCGGAATCGTCCAATTCTACAATGTAATACGAGAGACACTTTATGACGATATAGATAAATACTAGTATCGCATAGGATACAAAGAAGTTCGTCAGCAATACGCTTATCATAAAATACGAGATATAGATTTCATACACCTTCTTATACATTTTAATCGTTTCTCTGAACTTATCTATTGCGGTTTCGTGTTGTAGGGATAAATCCTCTAGTTTAATAGACGCCATACCCGCGAGGATATTGCCAATACGCCTCTTTTTCTGATCATTCCCTTTTTTTCTAACCTTACCAAGTATATTCTGTAAGGATGGTAATACAACGTTATTATTATGATTATATAAGGCAACGATATTGAAATCTGTCGCTATTATGGCGTTTTTGATCTGTTCATTCTTATCTTTTGTTTCGTCAATCGCAACACCCTTTACAATATCTAGAATTTTATCTTTTATTAAAGAAAACCGATTGTCGTTCCCTTTTTCCGTTAGAATATGATACGTAAAGCAATAATTATACAATAGAGATGGTGTTGAATCCGGGATTTCCTTGTCGTCCATCGCATAGTTTGCGTCTGTTTTTGTCTTCTCGTAATAGTCGTATAACAGATCGTAATCTAGGTTATTTGCTAAAAATTCTTTCAATTCAATCTCTTTCTTTTTAAATAATTCTAAGATACCATCTTTACCATCTAATGTAAGAGCATTCGACACAAATGAAGGAGCATTAATTACCATTAAAAATATGACGACACAAATAAATATATAGATAAAGTAATATTCGTTTGTATCGCCATAATAATAACTCAAATATCCGTAATTCATGTGTCCATACAATGCCCATCCAATAAATGCGATGAATGATAATAGGAATAGTATTATGAAGTATGCGGTTTCGACAGCAATCGCACCTCCTAACACACCATCGCGATAATAATATTTAACAAAACTGCTATTTGAAATATAATTCGCCTTATCGGAATTCTTGGCTTTTTGTAAAAACAAAAAGGTTTCGAAGAATATCCGTAATTTATGTAATGATAAACCGATTAAAATTAACAACAAAAAAATTGAAACACCGAAAAAGTATCCTCGCATTTTTTAAGTTTCTTATATATATATATTATAAAAATAACAAAAAAGACTATTAAATCGCTTTAAATATCCAGAGAAGTAAAAAGATGGTAATCGGATAACTTAGTCGTAGCAGTAATTCTTGGAAGTCGGTCAGGACATTATCACTGATATATTTGGAAAGGTAATAGGTAAGCATCCTGTCTACTGATATACCTAGAACGATCACTAATGAAAACAGGGCGAGTTTTATAACCTCGCTTTTTTTGAGATTCATCCTGTCAATAAAGTTATATTCGAGTTTCCGTGGTTGCTGTTGTGGTTGCGATGACATAATTTGTTGTTGTAACTGCTGTTGGGCGATTTGTTGTGCTTGCTGGTTTGCCATTTGTTGGGCGATTTGTTGTTGGGCGACTTGCATAGATTGAGATTGTGGGGGTGGTGGGGCGTGCTGATTTTGCGAATGCGATTGATCACCCATATCATTATTGAGCGCCATTTGATGTAATTGCTGACTCGATATTTTGGAATACGAGGATTCTTTTTTATCAATAACCGAATTATCACTTAGTAAATTATCACCTCCATATAATAGATTGAGTTCCGTCATTTCTCTATATTATACGCACACATTTAATTATTTGTATAAATTAATATCTTCTCTTTTTAACAGAATAAAATGAAAGATTTTGATTATGAAAACCTGTTTGTATATATGTCTTTGATTTTTGCGATTTGTATTTTCATAGTTCTTTTATATGGCTGTGCTTTCACGAACCCAAGAGGATACTCGCGAATCATCGAAAACTTTGAAGGGGAAACCGATATTAAAACACAGGTGCTCACTCTTTTAAAAGAATTAGAAGAGAAGGACACAACCTCAACTGAAAATAAAACAAGTATCAAAGATATTAGAGAAAAAATTAATAATAATAGCATTAGCGTCGATGATTTAAAAAACACCATCGCGTTATTGAAAGAGATGGCAAGTGACGACGACGACGATAAGAAAGATGATAAGAAAGATGATAAGAAAGATGAAAAGAAAGATGATAAGAAGGAGGAAAAGAAAGATGATAAGAAGGAGGAAAAGAAGGAGGAAAAGAAAGAAAATTTTAACGACGAAGATAACGATTAATTATATTCTTCATCACCCTCATCATCGTCTTCTTCGTTTTCATCTTCATCATTGTCTTCCATTATAGCATCCGTAATATTATTATTTTGATAATAGGTATTTGACTGTTGTAATTGCACGCCTCTTTCACTGTATAGGTTTTCCTTTATTTTGTAATCGTCTATATTGTCTCGCGAGAAGTCATCGCTATCTTCATTGCCATCGTCAGATTCACCTTCAATTTCTTCTTGTTTATATAAATAGTCTAGGTAGTTCATTTTGTATTCAGGGTTTAAGATAGAATTTTTTGGAATATTCTTTTGAATTGGTTCGTAATAAAAGACCGCAAAGATAATATTGTGATTTAACCCCTTAAAATCATATAGTGATCCCTTACTTGTTTCAAATCGCAAACTCATTCGCGACAGTTTCCCGATAGGATGAAACTCCCGTACGGGAATCTTCGTGATCGTCAGTTTTTCGCTATTAATACCGATGCTATCCACGCGAATCTTCGCAATTCCTAGCGTATTCTTTGAATACGACAGTGAACGGTAGAGGTGTTCTTCTATCTCAGGGCATCGCATAATTATATATTTATTTCCTATAAAATACACGATCCCTGGCGATGTGATAATATATTTATTATTGACGCTAACGCCCGCATCATAACTCGCATTCACCCTACTATAAAACATTTTCGCCAGCACACTATCGACCGTAGTATATCCCTTGCTTATGTATCGGTCTTCTTGTTTCTTCGTAGGGAATAAATCAAACCCTAGATTTTCTGCCAACGTAGTCCTTTTCATATCAACAATCAAAGGCGCCTTGGAATATATGTCTATTAAATTGGTTAATTCAGGCGGTGTTGAAAACTCTTTAAACATTATTTCCATATCATTATTTTTTATTAACTCGTCATACTTAGTTATATAGGTGCGAAACGTATAATCGCCTGGTGATATAAGAATCTTCTTGAATACGTCTGTGTATTCAATTGTAGCATGCGTCCCTTTGTTGATAATCGCATTATTTATCACCTCGTCCATTTTATACCATACTGGAACCCTAATATCCGTCGCAACTGACAATGCGGATACCATTGTCGCTAGCGTCATCATCGGCGTATTATAGAGTTTAAATCCCTTTAATCGCAAAAGGTTATCCTCCCATCCGTTCGTGCCACTCTCGCCGCTTACATCACTTACGCTTGTGTGCTTCTTCCCTATGTATTTCTTCGTAAAAAACACATGATACAATTCGTCACAATTAAGAAATTCCTTATATGCTATTTGTGTATTGAGGGTCGCATCAAATATACCAATATTCCACGTGCTTTTCTGGATAGACCAGAAGATATTGACGTAGTCGTTCATCGGGATATTGAAGATGCTCTCTTTTCTTTCACCAATGGTAAAGGATAAAACGAAAGTGTTGTTTGTGGATTTGGCGATATCCACGCTAATATTGCGGAAAATAATGTCCGTCTCCAGAGAATACGTGTGATTATAACTGAAATCTAAAATACTATATTCCTTGTTTTTGTTCGCATCCCCGATGATCGCATGTAAACATAGATGAAATGTGATACCCACAGCTGATCCGCCAATCGCAGCAGTATTATTATATATATTATAGAGGTTGATTGAGTTCTCTAGTATTCCGTATCGGTCGCCAGAAAGTTCCAAATACGATAAGATTGGTATATTGGATGTATAATTCCAATTTTGTAGTATTAAATTCGCGTCATTCTGAATTTGTATCCCTTTCTCGATAATACCGTCCGTCATACCGCCATCTGTCGTGCCAGCACCTGTATCATTTCCAATATAGTAATAGAATTCGTTATTATCTACATCTATGGTGTACATCGCCCTCGGGATACTTGCGTCAATAATTTCCATTCCTATAATGTTTTTAAAAGGGGTACTAAAATTAACAACGTAATTATTGGGGTTTGGAAACATATTGCGATCTCTTTCCGAACTATCAATGATAAATGTATATGCTTGCTTAATACTGTTTTCTTTCATATAATTAATATCCTCAATAGACATTCTTTGCTTATTCTTGCTTTACTAATAAATTATATAGATTTCTTAAATACTCGTATTTATCCTCATCTTTAATAGATAGTTTGCTTTAATGCTACTTGTGATACTCTTTTCATCACCTTCAATCTCTTTACCCGTCTATATATTTTTTGCGAATACTGAAGAATAAAGTCAGTCATCTCAGTATCATTTCGGTATTTATAGATTTGTAAAAATTTATTACAATAGACATAGAGAATCGTCTTGAGCACATTATAGCAAAATGAGTGTGTTTTTTCGTTCCATAGTCGATCTCCTTGTTTGTCTATTATTTTCTTTGCCAAATAGAGCGAATGTTCCTGATCCCTTTTGAGATTATAATTTAACCCCGTATCGGTCTCTATCGTATAAAATATGGTATTCAGGATACACGCAAACGTCTCTATGATCGCCTCATTGGGTAATAGAACCATATCATGGTGTATCCTGAAATGCTCCCTCAATCTCCTTATATTCCCTTCATTCCAATCTTCATGATGTGTTATCGTATTATGATGTAATAACTCATGGATGATCACCTTTTCATAGTCTTCTTCGCGTATTATATAAATGTTGTTTTTATTAATATAGGTATATCCCCCGTTCACATTCACAACGTCTATAATGTCATCCTTCTTCGCGGGCATACATCGCTTCAACGGGTTCATAAGGATATAAAAGTTAAATTGGCAACCGTCTTGTGTTTTCTTTGATATACCATATAACTTACATAGTAAAGATATGCGATACAGATTTTTAAAGAACTGCTTTTTCATCTTCGGTGTTATTTTTCTGTCCATTAGAACATACATATTAATCTTCACACCCACACAGGTTATGTGATAGCAATGTCTACATTGATCAAGGTATTTATAAGCGAAGGCAAAATTTAAATAACTATTTGAAGATTCTTGTAAATCTCTACGAAAATTCTGAAAGATAGATAGAGGTGCTTCGGTGATTTTGAAGTCGCGTATTGCGAAATCGTAATTTCTCTTTATAATTGCGTATAGATCGCGAACACAACGAATATCATATATCTTTTTCATAGAAGAAAAACTGCTTACACTCTTTAATTAATGCGCATATATATTTCTTCTCTTTGAGTTTTAAACTGATACTCAGTAATTTATTCGAAATTACCTCGGTATCTGGGTAACGTTCATCATCTGTTATATTCGCCCAGTATAGTGCGCGATTCGTAAAAGCACGGCAAACAATCGTTCGTATGGAATACATTAAGCGTTCTCCATTCGCGTCGTGTTCCCAGGTGTCCGCTACGTCCGCTACGTCTGTCACTGTATTCAAATATTCCCATGTATTATCATTCACGTAGCGATGCTTGTCTTTGAGGTATTTATGCGCGATGTTCGCAATATCAAAATGCGTGTTGTTCCATATGCACTTATCTATGGTAGCGTTAGTGTCCGCTACTTCGGTAGCTTCCATACGTGATATAAATACTAAAACGACTATTATTTTTATATCTATATAATAAAAAGATGCTCAAATATCTTAACAACAAAGATTGTAATAATAAGGATGCTAAGAAATTTGATTTATTGAAATGTAATAAGTCGCTATACAAAAAGGTTTCAAATAATAGCAAACTATTACTGTATCGGCGCTGTATTTTTATGACCTTTGACGAATACAGCACTGAAAAGGTTCATATCAATAATAATATGTGCTGTCGTGTGTTTGAGAGCGTGAATGAGACAGCGTTAAAGAGAACGATACAAGCAGAGCTAGAAAATATTCGTGGTAATCTGCTTAGACCATCGTATTTAAAAATTCCTCTGCCTATCTATGTGATGCTCGCGAAAAAACTAGAAACGATTAATAAAGAAGATGTGTTTAATGGAAATTACACAGCAGTTTTATATATTCCAAATCTATTCAATTATAACGGCGATGGCAGCGAATATACATTGTTCCCTTCGCTAGACGCTTTTTCAAAACAGAACCGGTGGATGGAACTTATGACAAGTCAATTCTCAAAGTATCTTGATATCATACAAATCGGTTCTATAAAAGATAATAACGACAAAATAAAAAAGAAAAACTATTTAAAGACAGATTTAACGGCTACTTGCTATAACTTGGGGTGTGTAGCGAATGAAAAGGAAACCTTTCTAATACCCGAATATTCTACGACGGAAGCTACGCTTTTGATAAGTGCGGAGAATTTATCGCCGTATTATCCTAAGAAATGCCTAAAAACGCCTTATTATAATAAGCATATGATGGATTTTAAACCAGCTGATGAAAAGCGGTTTCGCGGTAGTGTCGATGTATTTAGCGATACGTTTGACGTGAATCTTCATTGTAGTCCAGAGAATATGAAGAAATACGAAGGCGAATCCAAAAAAGACGCGGAAACCTTTGACGTGTTCCTATGTAAGCAAATCACCAAATGTAATAAATATACTGAACCGGTTCTTAAGTATGATAACGATTATGACAGTATTATATGCGACAATAACGATAGAGGCAAGGTTGAGATTTTGATGTCTGATTTTTATAGAAAAAATATCAAACCAGGGACTGACAAAGAAAACTATTCCGAAGATTATAACAATAATATATTAAAAGAGTTGGCGTATCGCAAAAGTAGATACCCGGGTCCTGGGAAAATACAAGAAGTCATATTCTCTATGTTTCAACTAAACGAAGCATTATTCAGTGAAGACCTGTTCTGTTATATGCCTTGGCGTAATATATTATTGAAACAAGACTACGTAATTAACGAAGGCGAAACGCTAGAGATTGATCGTGTATCCCTTAAATCCTTTAATAATATGTTTGAAATGAAAATCGGTAGCGACGGATACCTGAATATATACAAAGGAGGGCAATTCCATTCGCGAGTTCCAAATCAAAAAGGGGTTTTCAAATGCTATACAAAGCGAGTCGTAAAGTTTGAAAGTTTAACCCTTAATATATCGGGATATGATGAGCACGAAAATTATGACCAACGAGGATATGTATCCTTGTCTCTCCAGTCGATGTATGGGACGCCCGCGAGCGTCATATTAGCAAACAACGGTTTCTTGATGCTGTATGACTTGGGTGTGAATAGAAGAATGTAGGATATGAGTAGCGAGGATATGAGGATATTATGAGTATGTATATTATTTTTTTTTATATATTATATTCTTAATAGAATAATAAATATTTGATAATGATTAAGAATGAATGGGATATTTTAGACTTATATTTCAAGGATCATCGCTATCCATTCACTGGACATCACTTGGATAGTTATCGTGAATTCATCAAGAACCAGATCCCATACATTGTCAAATCATACAATCCTATCACAATGATAAAATACAACGACGACAAAGAAGAAGTATTTAAAATAGAGATATTTGTTGGTGGATTAGAAGGAAACGAGCTTAGCATTAGTCGTCCAATTATATACGAAGACGGATGTCCTAAGTTGATCACTCCTTTTGATGCTAGGATGCGTAATTTGACATACGAGACGCATATTTTCGCCGAAGTATTTGTTCGCATAACCTATATGGATGAAGACGGTAAGCGGAGCATAGAACCTCCTACTATTTTTAAGAATGTAGCAATAGGGAGCATACCGATAATGCTTCACAGCGATATTTGTGTATTGAAAAATCAAGGTTCAAGCATATTAAGGAAATTAGGAGAATGTCCTTATGATACGGGTGGATACTTTATCATCGACGGCAAAGAGAAGGTGATTATCGCGCAAGAAAAGATCGTCACAAACCGGTTGTTTGTATCCGCGCTGAAAGACGATAAGGACTTCAGTCACAAAGGGATTATTCGGTGCGTCGCAGACAAAGGAAACCTACTTCCTACAAACGTCCAATTCTACTTTGTAAGAAACCCGATTATGGTAGAAGGTGACAATGTCGTACAGAATGTTAGTCGCAAATACACGGATTCGCGAGGGGCGATTTATGTATCCATCCCGTCGTTCAAAGAAAAGATCCCTTTGTTCATCTTGTTCCGTGCGATCGGTGTTCAGAGCGACAAAGATATATGCGAACTTATATTTGGCGAAGGATACAGCGACATTGAAAAGAATTACTTTGATAATTTAATACGCCCTAGTGTAATAGACTCAAGGTATTTTCATAATGATAAAGAGGTTGTAGTCAATACTCAGCAGAAGGCGATTGATTACCTTAAATTCAGGGTTCAATATGGAACTATTGAACACGTAAAAATGGTATTGTCAAAGGATTTCTTTCCGAATATTGAAATCTTTGAAAATAAAAAGAAATATATGGGATACTTGACATTACAATTCATCAAAACCGCGAAAGGATTAGTGCGGTTGAGCGATCGCGACAGTTATATCTTTAAACGAGTAGATATTAGCGGGTTTATGTTGGCGGAGTTGTTCCAAGAAGCTTATACCAAATTGAGAGACAGTGTCCGAAATAAGATTGATAGTGAATATCTATACGGACCTTGGAAGACCCGTAAGAAGGACTTTAAAAATTTTATCAATAGTAATAATATTTATAAAATCGTGGATCATCTTATTATAACGCAAACATTCGCCAAATCGCTCAAAGGACAATGGGGGTTAATTAACAACAGCGACCCGGAACTGGGAAAAGTCCAGGATTTGTCCCGTATTAGTTATATTGGGTTCTTGTCGCATACACGTCGCGTAAATATGCCAATCGACCGCAGTATCAAGGTTACCGAACCTCATAAACTACATTCGCAGCAATGGGGTATTATGTGTCCCTATGAAACACCAGATGGGGCTTCTATAGGGTATTTAAAGAATCTTGCGATATTGGCAAAAATAACGGCAGGTATAAACGCTGATCATATTAAAAAATGTTTAGAAGATATCGGCGTTGTTCCATTGCTTCATAGCAACGCACTTAGCAATAAAAACATCACGAACGTTTTTGTAAATGGGACACTTTTTGGGATTACGGGCGATCCGCTCTTCATCACGAGACTACTGAAAGCATACCGGCGAAACGGATTGATTAATATCCTTATCTCCATATCCTTCAATATAACCGTGAATGAACTACGTATTTTCACTGAAGCGGGGAGACCATCCAGACCTCTTTTAATATTAAAGTATAATCATAAAAATAATAAGAATGAGGCTACTGTGTATACTAATAAAGATGGTGATTTTAAAACTTGGTTTGACTTGTTAAACGGAAGCTATCGCAAGCTCGATAGCAAGGAGAAGAATGACGATTATTACTATATTGACAAGTATATAAATCCTTTAAAGAAACGTGGTGGTAGCGGAGGTGGCTTTAGCGGCGGTAGTGGCATTTTGAAAAATATCTATACTTCCGTATTTCCAGACGACAATGATATCATTGTGGATGACACAGTGGATGATGGTGTTGTAGCATTAGATTCTCCAGAATATCAAAAAGGAAACGCAGGAAACGCAGGAAACGCGGAAGGCGACAATAATCATAACTATATGTTAAAAAATATTACCAAAATATATAGTGGTGGCGGTGGCTATAGTGACGAAGAAGAAGAAGATTACGAAGAAGATGAAGGAGAAGATGGCGATGAACGCGAAGATATTATACAAAAAAATAGAAAGAGATATATGACGATATTGAATGAATTAGAGAATACTGCCGCGTCCATAGAGTACCTAGACAGTGAAGAATCGGACACATGTTTAATCGCTATGAATCCAGATGAAATAGGACCATATCATACGCATATGGAGATACATCCTTCAAGTATACTAAGTGTTGTTAGTGGCAATATCCCGATGAGTAATCATAATGCGTCAGCTCGTAATGTCTTCCACGCAGCACAATCCAAACAAGCGATCGGTATGTATGCTACGAACTTCAACAAACGCTTTGATACGATGAGTTATATTCTACATTACCCGCAAAGACCGATTATAAATACGCGAATCGCCCAATATACGTCGAGTGATTATATGGCGAACGGTTATAATACCATTGTCGCCATTATGACCTATTCCGGGTTTAACCAAGAAGATAGTATAATGATTAATAAGGCGACGATTGATAGAGGACTGAACTCGCTATCCTATTACAAGTCTATTACGGCGACTGCGAAGATTGTTTCGCAAAATGAAAAGATCATCTTTGGAAACCCTATTCTTATGCGAGACAAGGGCATTAAAATCGCGGGCATTAAAAATAAAAACTATGAGCATCTAGACGCAGATGGATTTATCAAGGAGGGTGTTTATGTACCTGAAGGACAAGAGGTTATCATTGTGGGGATGATCAATGTCCGTGAAGTAATTAAGGAATATAAGAATGGTGTATTTACAGATGTTAAAAAAGAATTAATATATACCGATATATCAATGTCTACTGACAACTCTTTATTCGGTAAAGTGGACCGCGTATATAAAACCGAGAAGATAGCGGGCAATGATTCGTCCATCTGTAAAGTTCGCTTCCTGAAAATTAAGAAACCTGAGTTTGGTGATAAGCATTGCTCGCGACACGGGCAGAAAGGAGTAATCGGTCTAGTCATACCGGAAGAGAATATGCCTTATACAAAAGATGGCGTTCGCCCGGATATTATCATAAACCCACACGCGATCCCTTCACGTATGACGATAGGACATTTAGTGGAGTGTATCTTTGCTAAACTATGCTGTATTGACGGGGTTTTAGGAGACGCTAGCGTATTTATACCGATTGAAAATGAAACCATCTATAACCGACTGACACATAACGGTTTTAATAAATATGGCAATGAGATTTTATATAATGGTTTTACTGGTAATCAAATTGATACCGAGATATTCATTGGTCCTACATATTACTTTCGCCTAAAGCATATGGTCGCTGAAAAGATCAATTCGCGTGGCGTTGGTAAGGTAATGGGACTAACAAGGCAACCTACCGAAGGCAGGCGTAAGGGGGGTGGGTTAAGAATCGGAGAGATGGAACGTGATACTGTACTAAGTCACGGTATATCCAACTTTATCAAAGAAAGTATGATGGAACGTTCAGACAAGTTTTGTTGGTGTGTATGTAAAAGATGCGGGACATTAGTGGCGTTCAATGTGAAAGAGAATATCAATATGTGTAAGAACTGTAAGAATGATGATGTTGCGGTGATACACACACCGTATGCTTTCAAGTTATTTATTCAAGAACTGGAAACAATGGGGATACAACCGAGGATAAATACGGAAGCGATAGATATGCCAGTGGATCAAGCTGAGTTTGTACGAATTGGTAACGGGAACGATAGCGATGATGAAGACGTAAATGTGAATGATGATGAAGTTGATGATGGTGCGGACGCTGATATAGACTATACTTTATTTAATTCTCAAATAGATAATTTTGCTACACCGAATACGATAAATGACGAGAAAACTTGGAAGGATACATACAGTAATAAATATGGAAAGATGAAAGGGGGTATATATGAGGAAGAAGAATATGAAGATGAGGAAGAAGAATATGAAGATGATGAAGAAGAATATGATGATTACGAAGATGATGAAGAGGATGAAGAGGAAGATTACGAAGATGATGAAGATAGCGGAACTGACCAAGATAGCGGAACTGAAGAAGAAGATGAAGTAGATGAAGTAGATGAAGTAGATGAAGCAGTTAAAACAGCAGCTGAAACAGCAGCTAAAGTAGATGAAGTAGATGAAGTAGATGAAGTAGATGAAGTAGATGAAGTAGATGAAGTAGATGAAGTAGATGAAGTAGATGAAGTAGATGAAGTA
>Ga0114975_10000773_pt1 | contig 23626 bp, 46 predicted proteins | sample S_130626_EF_Meta_FD_87031 | JGI IMG/M metagenome (GOLD analysis project Ga0114975, IMG submission 87031) | Freshwater microbial communities from Lake Simoncouche, Canada to study carbon cycling - S_130626_EF_MetaG | ecosystem: Environmental > Aquatic > Freshwater > Lake | place: Lake...
ATTGTTGTATTATCTTGTTTGGTTAAAACTAATTCACCACTGCCATTGACAGTAGCTGATTTAATACCAGATACGTTACCAGCATCAACAACGCTGTTGTCTGTTAATGTTAATTGTAAACGACCTAATAATGTTACTGTGGCGGCACTGATACTTAGACCAGCCGGACCCTGCGAACCAGTAGCACCAGTATCACCTTTGGCTCCACTATTGGCCACTGGTACAAATTCTGTACCGTTGAAGCCTAAAATCTGTCCAGCAGTCATACTGCCTACACTTACACCAGCAAGTGAACTCAATGATACCTGACTGGCCACCGCACTAGCAAAGCTAGGGCTAACTGAAGCAGTAGCATTAACTGTAAATTTGTCATCAACATATTTCTTAGTTGCGGCTTGTAAATCTACAGCTGGATCACCTGACAAGATCAATGCGCCTGTCATTGTACCACCTGACAAGTTTACCTTACCGGCTAGACTGTTTGTGATTGTTGTGGCAAAACTAGCATCATTGCCTAATGCGGTAGCCAGTTCGTTCAAGGTATCTAATGCCGCACCTGCGCCATTTACTAAATTACTTACTTGACCTTGAACATAAGTTTGTGTGGCATATCCATTGTTGTTTAGATATGTACCAACATCAGTTAATGTGACTCCGCCACCTGTACCACCAACAGAACTGATAACACCATTGCTGATAGTAATAGTTGAACCATCAACTTTAACTCCACCAAGTACACTTGTACTTGCTGTTGGCAATGTATAGCTTCCGCCGCCTCCACCAGAACCTACGTCACCTGGTTGCCATCTTAGATTAGTCTGACTCCACACAAGAGCTTGGCCGTCTGTGACACCAGTTACATAAGTGTCTGTTAAATCTTCCAAGTTCAATGAACTTAACTTCTGATTGACATAACTTTCTGTTGCATATCCAGCAAGACTAGGAATAGTTGGTTTATTAGTTAGATCTGTATATGAACCACTGAATATAGTTGGCTTGTCAGTCAACTGTGAATACGAAGTAACCAGTGTTGGCTTGCCAGTTAGGTCAGCATAAGCACCACTGAATAGAGTTGGCTTGTTTGTTAAGTCGGCGTAACTACCGCTAAAACTGCTACCAATTATTGTTACGTTGGCAGTGCCATCGTCCACAGTAACACTTGCACCACTTACAAAGTTGATACTTGTAAAGTTGCCACGATTTGAAGCATTTTCATATATTGAAACAGAATCTAGTCCACCAGTAATAGTGGCCACATTATTAACTACATCAATGCTTGGTCCAACAAAGTTCAGAACTGTTGCAGTACCACGGGCAGTGCCATCTTCTTTAATGCTGATGGAACCTGGCGTGCCACTACCTGATCCACCTCCACCGGCTAGGCTGATCATTAGTTTACCAGTTGCGTCGTCGTAGCTTGTTTGTAAGCCGATACTGATATCAGTACCTACTTCAATTTGACTGGCTACAATATCCTGGACATCTTCCTCAGTCAAGCCGCCACCGCTGCCTGGCCCGTTAGTTCCACCTTGTAGTTGTCCTCCTGAGGATGCGTTAATCGCCATTGTGTGTTTCTCCTGTTATTCTTTATAGGCTTAGTACAACTCTTTCGCATGTGCCTAAAGCAGATGCTGGTTGACCTAAATGACTTCTTTGGATTTTTGCTCTTAAAAAAACAAAATTCCCAACAATATTAAATGCTTCTACTCGCGTCTCAGGTGTCTCAACTTGATAAAAATCTGTGTTTGCACCTATTCCAACCGGAAACCAATCAGATTCCCTTGGTTCATCACTTAATGTAGCTTCAATGTAAAGATTACCTTTGAAACCTTTAAGATAGAACGCAACTGTATGCATACCATCAGCAAAACCATAGTAGCCGTCAGCACGAGTAGCTGGACCTGTTTGATTCAAATTTCCATCTGCAATCAGCATGTTAGAATTACGCATTGACATGCTGTTATTCCTTGATTACTTCAACTATTACATCTTCGCCAACAAGTTGCTGAACAACTGCTTCTAAATTAGATACAGTTTCTTCATTTGCAAGAGTACCTGCGCTTTGCGTGTCTTTGTGTAATTTGCTGAGTTTGATTACGATTAGTTCTTCGTGTATTTTTGCCATTAAAAAGCCTCCACACTATTTAGCGTGAAGGCTTATTGTTTATGTATTATAAAATCAGGGTTTACGTATTCGCTCAAAGCGTTCTATGCAATCACCGCACATTAAACGCAGAATAGCGGCGTCTTCTGCGTTTTCTAAGTACAAATGCAAGGGTTGTCCCCAACCATATACCCTGGGCAAAGTCTCTTTTTCAATGATATCTTTTAGTAATCCAGCGGCATGCCAATTACAATCTAATGAAGCAATAGCCGCTTTAAAACTTGCAACATATTTTCTTCTAAAATCATCATTGTAAGAAATTCTTACTCTAATTGGATATTTGCCATACCAAGGCTTTTCTCTAATTACATCATGTCCGTATGTAAGCAACAGATCCTTTGCGGCATTACTCTCAGGCTTCCATACTTCTAAGATGTTCCCGTCCAAGCTATCAATCAAGTCATTTAATTCTTCTTCAGTAGAAAGGAATATGCTTAAATTTGTTTCTCTCCTAATGCCTGCATCAGGAAATTGAACCTTACACCAACGTAATAAACGATTGAATTCATCGTAGCGTAACCTACGATCTTCCTCGCTTGTCCTACGCCAACCTTGGCTATACAGTTGTGGTTTGACTTCAATAATAGCCTTGTAGGGCCATTGTTTCCAGAATAACCTTTGTGTATTATGCGTTTTCATTGGCAATTACAAGTTCTGTTCCATTACTGCTAACACAATGCTTGGTAATGCCATCACGGATAATACGTTTAGCAATTGGCAATCTAATTTGTTCGTTGATTAGACGCTTCATTGGTCTAGCACCCATTGTTTCACTATAACCATGTTCGGCCAAGTAGTCAAGTGCCAGATCATCATAGCTGACAGATTGATTCTGTTCGTTGAGTTGTTCGCGAATTTGATTCATAAACTTGTCAGCAATACGTCGAATAACATCACGGGACAAGCGATTGAACTTGACAGTGGCATCCAAACGATTGCGGAACTCTGGACTAAAAAACTTCTTGACAGCTTCGTCACTAGCGTCATTGTTGAGTCCACCACCAAAGCCAATCACGTTCTTTTCACTATCAACTGCACCCAAGTTTGATGTCATAATAACAAAGGCATTACGAGCACTTGCTTGTTTGTTATCGCTACCTGTAACAATACCATTGTCCATTATGCCCAGCAATACTTGAATAACATCTGGGTGAGCTTTTTCAATTTCGTCAAACAGCAACACACAGTTAGGAACACGCTCGAGTTCGTTAATCAGTTTACCAGATCCTGCTTTACCTTCACCATAGCCAACATAGCCTGGTGGGCTACCAATTAGGGAAGCAATCTTGTGCGGCTCTTTGTACTCACTCATATCAAAACGTACCAGTTCCATGCCCAGGCCTTGTGCCAATTGTAGCGCAAGTTCTGTTTTACCTGTACCAGTTGGACCTACAAACAAGAAGTTGGCCATTGGGCGATTTACTTCTTTAAGTCCCGACTTGGCAATGTAAACCATGTTCATTAGTCGTTCAATGGCATCATCTTGTCCAAATACGTTTGTACGCATACGACTTTCAAGTTCAGTTACAGCAACGTTTTTCTGCTCACCTAGCTGTTCAATTGGCACACGAGTCAAGTCACTAATCTCTTGACGAATGTGATCTTTAGTAACATCAGTACCTGCTGGTGAGTTTGTAACACGTAAACGTGCCATTGACGCATCTAGGATGTCAATTGCTTTGTCGGGCAGTTTCTTGTCCAACATATACTTCATTGACAAGTCAATTGCCAAATCAATAGATTCTTCACCAACTGCCAAATTGTGGAACTTGGCATACACGGGCATTACTTGACGCAACATCAATTTGGTTTCTTCTACTGTGGGCTCGTTGATATCAATCTTGGTAAAGCGGCGCAGTAACGCACGATCTTTCTCAAAGTGTTCACGGAACTCTTCATATGTTGTGCTACCAATACAACGTAGCTTGCCTTTTTCCAAACTGGGCTTGAGCATGTTTGCTACGTCCATGCTACCCTGGCCGCCTGCACCTGCACCCATGATCATGTGAATTTCGTCAATGAACAAGATAGCATCATCGCGGTCTTCGAGTGCTTCCAACACATGTTGCATACGTTCTTCAAAGTCACCGCGGTAACGTGTACCAGCCAGCAACTTGCCCATGTCTAAACTATAAACAGTTTTCTTCTTTAAGACTTCAGGAACTTCGTTGCGAATAATAGCAACAGCAAGTCCTTCTACAATGGCTGTTTTACCTACACCAGGTTCACCAACCATGATAGCATTGTTTTTCTTTTTGCGAGTAAGTGTTTGTGCTAGACGGAACACTTCCTTCTCGCGACCAATTAGTGGATCGATTAATTGCTTTTCAGCACTCTTGTTCAAGTTAGTTGTATACTTGCTTAGAATCTTTTCGCTGTCACGTTTCTTTGCAGTTTTACTTTCTTTGCTACGACCATCCTTTAAACGTCCAACGTGTGCAATAATAGCATCTTTGGTTACACCGTTCTTGACCAGGAAAAAGTTTGCATGACTATTCTTTTCAGCGGCAATGCTGATAAGCAAGTCCAGTGGCTCCATGTGTCCACGACCTGTAAAGATAGCTTGTGTGTACGCACGATTGAAGCAACGCTCTAAGGTTGCTGTTTTACGTGGCTTGGTAATGCCCTCTACTCGGATATCTTCTTGCTCACGCAACCATTGATCGATTTCATCTCTTAGGAGTACAACGTCAAGGTCTAGTTCAGTAAGAACATCTTTTACTTCTTCCTCGTCCAGCATCACTCGTAGGATATGCTCCAGTGTAACATACTCATGTTCTCTGTTGAGTGCTTCTTGGAAAGCACGAGCAATAACTTCGTTGATCCGACCGTTGTTTTCTTCTTGACTCATAATTACCTTTTCCGTTTGAATATTTATTGTACTACTTTTCTGCTTGTAGGTCAACGATTGTTTTAAGCTGATCCTCTTCGCTAATAGAAGGTATTTTAACACTGATATTGACATATCCGTTGCCTCTAGCTGTTGATCCTCTTATATTAAATCCTCTGTTACGCAACCGAAGCTGTGTACCTGGTTGAGTACCAGCAGGGATGGTTATTTCAATTTCCGTTTCATCTATGTCAATAATTTTAGCAGTAGCACCGCACATGGCTTGCCATACACTGATTACAATATCTATATACAGATCCTTGCCATTTAAAACCCAAGTTGAATCATTGGAGATATCCAGCTTGACATACAAGTCACTGGCCGGCAAGTTTTGCACCATTTGGCCACCTTCACCAGTGTATCTAATTTTAACATCCCTATTGCATCCTGGTGGGAATGTAACTGATAATCTTTTAGATGTTTTGTCGGGCAAAGTGAATTCTATAGTCTTAGTAAATCCTGTGTGTGCTTCTTTTAAAGTACAAGGAATACTAATGTTGACATCGGGATTTTTAACATTATCGTCCCAACCTGTATTGAACGTCCAACTACGAGCACCTGCTCGGCGTCCCATGTTGAACATTTCATGCAGGTCATTGAAGCCACCGCCTTGTGGCTGGTCAGCTTTGCCGCTTGTAATGGCTTCGTATGCGGCTTGTATTTCTTGAAACTTGGCAGTATCACCACCTTTGTCAGGATGATGTATGCTTGCTAGTTTGCGATACGCCCGCTTGACATCATCTTCAGTAGCACCGCGTTCAATTCCAAGAGTCTTATAATAATCCATAATTACAGCATTATGCTGTTAGTTTACTTCGTCAAAGACTTTTTTCTGTTCCTTGTACCACTCTTGCCATGCATCAGTCACAGCGGCACAACTGTGATACTTAGAATAGTTTTTAGAAACTGTATCCATTAGTTCACTTAGTTTTACTTCTGGCTTGTTAATAGTGTTGAGTGGCTCGCACTCTTTAAGGAGTAATTCTGGAACAACAGGGAATGTCCTCTTGACAGGAACAGTTGTGCTACAACCTGTTAGTATGATTCCCAATAAGGATAAAGTGATTACTTTGGTAAAAATTCGCGCCATGATTTTTTCGCTTTGGGTACAGTCAGTGCATTATGATCAGTTGTGCCAATAACACTATTTGGGGTTAAAATTATTTCATCTATTGCTTTATTCAAAGCACTAGCATCGTGTGCCTTGATTGCCACAAGTGGTATTTTACATTCTGCATCGTATTTGGCAACTTCGCGATCAATGTAACGAACTACTTCGTCACCTTTTTCTTTGATCACTTGTGTCTTGGTAACAATCTTAGTAACTACTTTGGTGTTCACTGTTGCAGACTTTACTTCAGCCTGTGCAACTTTAGTTTCTAATTCAGCCACTCGTGCTTTCCACTCTGTGTCTTTGGCAATGCCGCCTTCATACCAAACGCCCAGTATTGTTAATAGCACACCAGCAACTTGAATTGGCAATGAATATTTTGCCACCACTGGAACCATTCGTAATGCCCAGCCTGCCAAGAGGGCAAGCACACCTACAATTAATATTAGGTGAAATACGAAATCAGGTAACCAGTTTAGTATCCACATTTATCTATGCCTGTAAACAATCCTGCCCTTGGAGATATCGTAAGGACTCATTTCAATGTCAACCCTATCACCAGGGATAATTGTAATGCGATTCACTCGCAATTTTCCTGCCAAGAGCCCTAGCACTTCTTGTCCTGTTTCCAGTTTAACCATGAACTGTGCATTAGGCAATGCTTCGGTCACTTGACCTTTTAATTTAAAACCTTCTTCTTTAGCCACTATTAATATTTTGTTAAATGTTTCATTCTTAGATACCATGCACGGCTAGCTTCTGGCAAGCTGTACAACTTTGCATCTTGTACAATTTTAGCATTTAAATTGCCTAATGTCAAGTCATTTCTTTGGCCATCCATGCCTACAAACTTCCATTGTTGTGACTCTGTTGCATGTTCAGTATCTTCTACAATGTCCAGGATCTTTTGGCATATTCCAGGTAATCGTTTTAATTCAATGTAGACATGATACTTGCCGTCCACATCACTGGCATCACTAACTTCAACGTCTTCTAATTTGGTTCCGGACCACTCTAGGTATGCTCCTAGGTCCTTGGCTGAATCAGGTGAACTGGCTTTAAAGCAAACTACCACTGTATCTGCTTCTGATCCAATCTTTGGCTTGTAACGATCAATCTCAATTAACTCGTCAATGGTGCCACGCAAGTCGCCTTCACGGAGGCTTTCTTTAAGCTGGTACTTCTTCACTTGGTTGCTCCGGTGTTGGTGCGGCAGGCGCCTGTTCGTTATCATCTTGTAAACCATGTTCGCCATCTAACTCGTCTTCGTAAGCCTCATCAACGCTGTCGTAATCAACATCATCTGTGTCCTTAACATCTTCGCTTACATCTAACAATGTCTTAGGTATACGAATGTTAACCAACCAAACTGGCTTTTTGACAGTGCGTGGGACACGTGCGCCTTCTTTGTTTGTTATAACGTCCTCTGGCTTTTCTACTTTGGCAAAAGTTTCTAGTACATCTTCGCCAAACTTGACTTTACAGCCATTCTTGATAAGACGCATTGCCGCATCAGGGTTGGGCATCATTTTCTTAGGATACATTACTGTTATTTCAACCCAGTGTCTTTCAACGAATGGGCCATCTACAATTTCGCCTTTAATCCAGTTTTCGTAGGCATATACATCCATACGGTCTAGAATGCGATCAATTTCAGTTAAGGTATCAATGACATTAGGACTATTGTGGATAGTGTCTAAGTTTTGATATATCGAATGTTGTTTTGGCATAGTAAGATATTTAGCACTTTATTGCCATTACCCTAGCCAACTTGCCGGTATGTGTTAAATACCTTTGGTTCAGCGATGAATCAACCCTTATGTAGTTGGGTTGACATTTGAAGAAATCTATTAATTTTAACACAATTCAGCCCTTTGCATTAGCCAGTAAAGGAGCAAGATGAGAAAACAGCAAAAACGTGTCCAACAGGACCGTAAAGTAGCGTTCGAAGGCAACGCTGTAATTGATTTAAATCACTTTAGAGACACAGACACACGCCCTTCCAAGTATAAACGAGTGGAAATCATGCCTCGTAATTTACGACAGGAAGACTATCTAGCACACTTAGAAAACCCTAAAAAAGACATGGTATTTGCACTAGGCCCAGCGGGTACAGGCAAAACTCTCATCGCCACGTTATGGGCTATCAAGCAACTCAAATCCAGAGAAATCGAAAGAATTGTGATTACCAGACCAGCAGTCAGTGTTGATGAACAACACGGCTTCTTACCAGGTACACTAGAGCAGAAAATGGCTCCTTGGACACGCCCTATTATGGATGTGTTTCGCGAATTCTGGGACCTAAAACAAATTGAGTCCATGCTTGAGAACGAAGTAATTGAAATAGCACCGCTTGCTTACATGCGTGGTCGCACATTCAAGAACTGTGTTATCATCGGCGATGAGTTGCAAAACTCAACTGTTAGTCAAATGAAAATGTTGCTTACACGTATCGGAGAAGGATCTAAAATGGTCATTACCGGAGACTTGAATCAACATGATCGAGGATTTGAACTAAACGGCCTAGCTGATTTTATTAAACGACTTGCTGCCGATCCTAGCTCTAGAATGGCCTTGGTTGAGTTTGAACGTCAACACGTTGAAAGACATCCTGCTGTTGCAGAAGTCTTACGCATATATGGCGATGAAGATTGATTAGGAGTTTACAATATTGTAAATCTCTAGCCAATTATTAACTCTAGGTACTGCGCCACTATACGATAAGTTATGTGGCGCAGTCATTAATAGGGGTTTCAAACCATACTTGAAACCCAAGTCAGCATTGCTGGGTTTATCTTCAATCCAGTAAAGTCCACTATCTTTGTACTTTACTAACTCAACACCTTTGTCTCCGTGTAATGGAAGTATGTGTAAGCTTTGAACTACATCTTTCCCAAATACATTTTCTAGATTGTTCAATCGTAAACTGTATGTGTCTGGATGCTCTCCTGCTGTGGTAATAACAACAAATCTCCAGCCTTCATCTGCTAACTTTTTTACATATTCAACTGCATCACGCCAGGGTTCTAAGTATTCAAAATCACTGCTGTGATTAAAGTCACCAACAATGTCAGAACCTTGTTTATGCGGAATATCATAACGAGCATTTATACTATACTTGTCATCATTGAGTGGGTTAAATTTATAGCCTTGACGGCCAATCCAGCGAGCAAAGCTGGCTTCCCAATCTAGTATAACGCCATCGCAGTCTATCAACATAATTTTATGCGCCACGTGCAAGCCTTTCAAGTTCAACAAATGTAGCACTTAGATTAATTTCTGGATCTGCTACCAAGCCGTGATTGACAAGTCCTTTGCGGATTAACAATAGTGCTTGGTCTTTGGTATCCTCATCCGAACCCCACAAGTCTAGATTGCGATACATGAAACGATACATGTCAGTATACTCTTCCAAACTAATTTGTTTAATGATCAGATTGCGAGCTTCACGCAAACGACCTTGTCGGAACAGATCTACCATGGCAAGTTTATAATCACTTTCAGCATCTTCTATTTGCGTGGCTTCTAGCCTGTCGCTGGTGCTTCGCATCTGTACTGTGTTGATAGCCTTACGCAAATCTGGATAACAGGCTTTTACATAAGTGTCAAGTGTTTCCATGTCAAACTCTATGCGTTCTGTTGCAAGTATTTGTCCAAGGCGCACAGTAAATTCAACTTGATCAAGTGTCTTAAATGAAATAGTTTGCAGTCTACTATGTAACGCCGGGATAATTTTATTTGGGTAGTTGCAAGTTAAGATGAAGCGTACACCCTCGTGATACTGCTCCATCATGCCACGTAAGATAGCCTGTGCATTGGGAGTGATATAATCTGCCTCATCTAACAACACAATCTTAAACGGACCATTTGCCATTGTGCTACAGAAATTTGTAATCTTGGTTCTTAGTACATCTACACCGTTGTCCCTACTAGCGTTAATATGCAAGCACTCAGCAGGATCAACGCCTAGTTGGTTAACTAAAATTTTAGCAAGTGTAGTCTTACCTGCGCCAGCGTTACCTGCCAGCAACAATTGAGGAATGTAACCATCCTTGATCCAAGTTTCAACCATTTGCTTTTGATTACGATCAATCCAGACATAGTCATCTGTTGTTTTTGGTCTATACTTTTCTACCCATAGTTCTTTCATGTTCTTATCCTATTACCAATTGGAAACATCGGTTATGTCAATCTTAGTGTCTGCAGGTTCAAACAAATCAAATCTAACAGTTATAGTTGGGCCAATGCCACTAGTACTTTCTGATTCAATTGTGAAGTTTTGTGTTTCAACAAACCGCTCAACAATCTCTCTTAACTGATGAAATTGTTTTCTAGTTAGTGTTATGCTATTCATTATAGTTTTCCTTCTAGTTTTTCTAGGAACACATCTTGTTCGTGTTCACGCAACCATTCGTCCTCATCAACAAATGTTGAGCATCTATCAAGTTGCCGTTTAACAGCCCAGTAAATTTTGTAGAGTTCCTGTTTGGCTGGCCAGTTCTGCCAACCTGTCAAGTGCATGTCAGTAGCTGTATTTCCCAGCTTCTGTATTCCCCAAATGATGTCGTTTGTCATTTTACAAATAACTTTCTAATGTTATTAAACAAATTGAGAAGACTGGCCTTATTAAGACCAGGGTGGTGTGGGCAACGGCCCTGTCTGTAATCACACTGTGGTGAATATGTCTTGCGGCATGTTGTGCAGTTAGTGTTCATGTTACTATTGTAGCATACATGAACACTAAAGTCAATATTATCTTGCGCCGAAATCTTCCGCTTTGGCACCATCTGGCTTGGTGTTGATACCAACGCCTACAAAGTCGTCATCTGGCAATTCATCTGTTACAATGAGGCACTCTTTGTTATCTAAGTGAACCAATTTTATTTTTTCACCGTTGTGTTCACATTCAAACTGTCGGCTCCAACGACCATGTGCTACTAGCACATACTGTCCGGGTTCGCACCAATCAATGCCTTCGCCTACTAGGCGCACCTTGGCCCAGCGGGGACGGATGCCACGGTCCTTGCCGTTCTCGCCTTGGATGATAATACCACTGGCAGTGACTCGTTGTTCAAGTCCCATGAGTTCTGCTAGCACACGTTCTTTTAAAGGTTTAATTGTAGGCATTAGATATCTTCTTTAGGAATAATTTCGAGGCTTCCGTCTGAGTATTCAACTTCAACGGCAGGACCATTTTCAGTTTCAACTTCACGTGAACTAACAATAGTAACACTATCATCAATAGGTGCTGGTGTAACAACAGGTTCTTTGACAGGTGCTGACGGAGCAGAAATCTTATCATCTGCTTTTAAGCTAACATGTTTGGTTTCGCCGTTTTTAAGATCGGCTGCCAATCTTGAAATGGACTGAGTTGGAATTTTTACATTACCTTTTGCATCAATGATGTCACCGCGAGCGTTCATTGATACATTGCCCACTACCTTGGTATCACCATTTTTCTCTGCAAATGCACTCATGTTGAACTCACGTCCACGATGGGTTTTGTATCTTGAATTGGCACTCATCTAATAAACTCCTTAATATCTAAATTATACTTAATCGAATCAACTTGGTGTAGTCCTGCCAAGAACAACAAATATGAGCTAACTGAGCTGCCTCGGCCAACTCCCCATAATATGTTGTTGTCTTGCATGACCTTAACCAGGTATATCATAAATCTCAGCATGGGTTCTAGTCCATGCTCTTCGAATAGTGCCAGTTCTTCAACTACTCGAATTGCTTGCTCATTGGTGCTTATCTTGTTAGCAAAGTAAACGTCTAAGTCTAACTCCAAGTATTCTGTTGGCAAGTTCCATTGCTTGATTGCTTCTTCTGTGGACTCTGGTAAATTAGCAATTTTAAAAACTGCGTCTTGACCAAGTTCTCTACATCCTGCATTGTAAGTATCTAGCAGTTCAGCAGAAGCAGTCAGCATACCTGCCTTGCCTTGGTAAAGAAGTTCTACCAGGTCAGTCTCTGCTATAGTAGTCATTGGCATATTAGACGATGCTGTCTTTAAATGGGTCACTGTCTTTACTTGCTTCAAAGCTTTGTTTGTATCCTATTTCCCACATGGCATGCCTGATTGCATCCATGTGGCCTAGCATTTGATTCATTACTTCCTGGCTGGCGCCTGCACCATATGCGGTGTTGTAACGTTTGGTAATCATTCGTTGGTGTTCCATTAGCTCATCAAATTTCATGCTATAATATTTAGAATACATGATCTTCCTTTAAAAGTCAATTGGGGCTAAAACTACTGCCACATCCACATGTTGTTTCGGCATGTGGGTTCTCGATAATAAATCTGCTGCCTGATATGTCTTCTTTGTAGTCAATTACTGCACCACTAAGATATTGCATACTGGTGGCATCAACCAGTAATGTTTTTGAATCAACCAATGGAATTTCAAAGTCATCTTCATTTTTACTCTCGTCAAGTGTAAAACCATACTCCATACCCGAACAACCGCCACCTTGTACAAATGTGCGTACATGTAGATTGGGATTGCTTTCTTCAGCAAGTAACTCCAACACTCTTGCTTTTGCGCTTTCTGTAATGCTTAACATAATTTAGGACCTTATAATAATTTCTATCAGTTCTTCTTTTTTCTTCCTGGAATTAATAGTAATCCCACGGGCTTGAGCATAAGCCACTACCTCTTTCTTAGTTAGCAGATTTAGAGAATCAGCATCATGTCTTGGACCAACAACCAAAGGATTACCCTGATCTTTTTTGATTTGTGTGCCCAACCAAGACTTAATTTTTTCCACTAACACCTTCTCCAAAAAATAACTTAGCATATACAGCGTCTTCTTTGTTTTCAAACAACAGCCAGGCTCGACTATCATCAAAACCCCAACCTGTCCAGTCCTTTGTTAAGCCTACTGCTTGCTCTAGTACCAGTTGCGGAATACCTTGTATACTCTCCATGCCAGTTTGATTTACCACTGACACAGCCCAGGCCTTTTCAGGCTTAGACCCTTCAAGAAAGCTGAATGTTTGATAAAAATCTCTAACAAAAATAGATTTCATCAAGCAAACAGGTCTTCATTCCATTCACGATGACCTTCAGTAAAAGCCATGTTAGCCTGTGTTTCTCTAACTTCTACACGATAGCACCAAAGTCTGGCTGCTTCACCTGGTCCCCACATCTCTGGAATGTAGACACCGTTAACATATTTATATAACATATCGCTGAGTCCTTCGCATCCTAGCTTAGGTAGCACTACTACCTTGGCCATGTTGCGCTCTTGTAACAGTCGGTATGTTGCCATCTCTGGATCATCTGCGGCCACAATAAGTGTGTGGTCAAACTGATCTTCTAAGATTTTCTTTAGTTCTTTGAGACCACCGTAGTCTGCCGCCCAATTACGGACATCTAGGTCGTTGGTTCCAAAATAGAACTTCATACTAAACGAATAGCCATGAATTAAATTGCAATGGCTATCAGCCCTCCATTGTCTGTACGCACACGGAAATGCATCGTGATACTCTTTAGTACTGGTGTACTTGTATGTTACTGGTTGAAATGACATGCTTTTTCTCCTATGTTAATTATAGCATAGGCTTGCAGAATTTGTAAAGCGGGATGAATGCCGGAAAGGCCGCTGTTGATATTTATTGTAATGTTAGCGTGTCTGTAGTTCGTTAATACCTAGTGCCTTGAAGGATCGTTGTACACCAACCAACTGACTCCAACAATCCCATAAGGCATGATGTGCGGCACCTTGCGGACGTTGCAGTCCTGGAACCAATGCGTACAAGGTACGAGCATCGCGAGCCTGCCAGTACTGCCAGGCCACACCACGTTTTAGTTCTCGACTAAAGTGTTCCAAGATGTTTAAGTCAAAGCCTGTACCGTTGGCCCAGATAGCATCTACACCACCACACCAACGATGGAAATCTTTAAGCACATTACGGATGTCGTGTCTATCATTTTCGTTAAACGCTTCACCTCTAACTTCTTCACTTTGCTTGCCCCACCACGCCAAGGTGTCATCATCAATAACATGGTCAAGACCTTCAAAGCTTTCAAAGCTGACCCGACGATAAAATGTATCCATTGTCTCCATCGGATTGTTAGTGTCTTCTGCCCAAGGATTAAAACGAATAGCACCAATAGTAAGCATTAAACTATTTGGCTTTGTTCCTAGCGTTTCCAAGTCAACCATGATGTGATTACCAGGGCGATCAAAATTATATACTTTATTCAGTGCCATCGGTAACTTCTTTTTTTGTTAATGTAAACGAGCCATTTTGATTATCTTTCCAAAGAATGATATCACCAAAGTCCCATCCTACTTGTGCCAGCATGTCAGGCGAGAAAGGAATAACCAGTTCTTTAGTATCTGGATCTTCCTCAACTGTTACAATCCAACGATTGTCTTCTGTCATTTTATTACATTCCCATGATAGTCTTTGGTTGAAAGCATGTCTGGTACTTTAGATGCCAAGCGTGTCAGTTCATACGCACTAGGGTGGTGTCGCATGATCCATCTAGCACGTTCTCTTACATCACCTGGTACTCTAGGTGTAACTTGCGGAATCAGCAAGTCCTCAATTAGCTTTAGGCCTTCTACCATGGCGCGGTAGCGTTCATCTGGCATAGTCATAGTTCATCTCTCAGTTCTGGCCTAGCTGGCCTATTGGTACAGTACTCACATGTTGAATCGTCGCATTTTGCTTCCAACCATTCATTGCACGAAGCACAATAATACGCATCGTATTGATCAGAATGTTTCTTTTTACTACCACAATTACAGTAATTTAGATTTAAGTCCACAGCGAGTCTCTTGCTTTGATTAGTCGGATCATCATTGCTTCATCTTCTTTTTCGTAGGCAACTTCAATCTTTTGTAATTCTTTATGAGCCAGCTTACTGGCTTTTTTAAGCTCGGGTGTTTTATCAGTACCCCAATTTAGTTTGCCACCATTGGCAATTCGACTTGCCTCACAGTAAGCAGTCCAGCCACTGGCTTCATGTGGGTCTGGCCGATTGCGGTACACAGTGGTCCACCAGGTATACAGTTCTTTGATTTCTCGAGCACGTTCTGCTTGTGGTGTCGGCTTATTGTAATTAGGATCACTTGGTTCACACCAGTCACTGTTGGTCAGTGACATGGCCCAGTCAAGGTGATCCAAGCCTGCTTGAGGGCAACGCCATGTGCGCCAGCGGAACCAACCACTGGCCCAAAATGGAGGATTGTATTTGGCACGAGCTTCTTCATCGCCCCAAGCAATGTGACTCCATGCTGATTCTATCTCAACAAAATCAACCAGCTCATTGAATAAGCAAGGCAAAAAGCGGTTCCCCACGTCCTGCCACTGGCCAGGCTTAATATCCCGGGCATGAGCGGTAAGACTATTAGTGCGACTAACCCAACGGTTGTTAATGTAGTACTTGATATCATAAAGAGTCCTTATAGGCCATGTTACGAAATCCTGAATATAGCCTAGGCCCTCTTCGGCTAGCCAGTAACGGAAGTTATGCTTCATTTGTGCGCGAGTGGTCCAGTCGTCCCATTCGTCGCTTGTGCCAGCACTGAGTTTTTTAGTGCCGCGAATCCAGTCAGCAAATGGAGTGCATGACCAGTAACGTGTATGATGTGCCATTTATTCTACCTTGTTAATTGTGACGCCAGCCTGCTTTAAAAAATCAATGCCCGCTTCGCTTCTATAGTTATCACGATAAAACACCTGCTTGATACCACTTTGGTATATTAGCTTGGCACATTCAATGCAAGGTGCATGGGTAACAAAAACAACAGCACCTTCTGCACTTTCTGGACTACGTGCTACCTTGGCAATGGCATTGGCTTCTGCGTGAAGTACTTCGGGTTTGGTCACACTTTTAGTCCATCCTGCGGTATCCTTGTCCACACCGAAAGTGTAACCCTCTGCTACCATAGAGTCATAATCTCTGGCGGCACTTTCTGGGACAAATACAATATCTTCGCAGTTGTTGTTCCAACCGCTGGGCATGCCATTGTAACCAATGCTGATGATACGGTCTTCTTTTACAATAAGCGCACCAACTTGCAAGCGTCTGGCGGTACTAAGACGTGCATAGGTGCCTGCTACTTCCATGTGTGCTTTGATGTATTTTGGTTTCATAGTATAAGTATAACATCAAAGTAGAAAGAAGTCAATGAAAATAATTTTTATTCACGGTGCCAATGCATCCAAAACGTCTTGGAATTGGGTTGGTTCTCAGGTAGAAAATCATGACAGATTTGAGTGGGGCATGATGACTGATCCAGAAAAGAACCTTGAAACAATGGAAGCAAAGTTAACCGAACCTTGTTTTGTTGTGGGACACAGCATGGGCGGTTTATATGCTTGGCACTTGGCTAATCGTAATCCCGACCTGGTGGTTGGTGGTATGAGCATTGGCACACCATTTGGTGGATCTATACAGGCAGGACTTTGGCAAATGTTCAACATCAATGTACCTTGGTTGCAAATGTTAGCAAGACACGAACCATGGACTGCCCAAACAAGATTGCTGGATACTCCTGTGGCCTGGACCAATGTAGTAACCACACATGGATTTGATTTGTTTGCTGTTGGTAAGAACGATGGTGTGGTCACTGTAGCAAGTCAAAGAGAATTGGGCGGCGAACATAAAGAAATAACTCTGGACTATGGACACAATGAAGTGCTACAAAGTCCAGAGTTAGCGTCTACTATACTAGATATTTCTAGTCGCTGTTTCGCCCGCCAAACAGTTGCAGTAGATTAAGGAAGATATTGATAAAGTCCATGTAGAGTGTTAGCGCACCACGGATTTCTGCAATACCATCGTTTTCTACACTAACTTCTTCTCGGATCTGTTGCGTATCATAAGCAGTCAATCCAAGGAATATAATAATTGCCAAGGCACTGATAACCATTTGCATCACAGTTGAGCCAATAAAAATATTGACAATGCTGGCAATGATAATGGCAATTAATCCAACAAACATAAACTTGCCAAGGCTATCAAGACTGCGCTTGGTAAAGTAGCCATAGCCGCTCATCACCCCAAACAAGACTGCGGCAGCCATAAATGCACTAACAATACTGCCCATGGTAAAGATAGCAAAGATTGTAGCAAAGCTCAGACCCATCAGGGCCGCAAAGCCATGCAGGCATAACTGTGCCATTTGCTTAGTTGGACTTGCATTCAGTAAAATACTCACTCCAAAAATTGCTACCAAGGGTGCAAAAATCACAATCCATTTCATCACGCCTGTAAAAAAGAATGCCAGCAACTCAGGACTAGTGCCCACAAAGTAACTCACAATCATTGATACAATGACAGCAAGACTCATGTGTCCATAAACACGACCCATGGCCGAATTGATTTCTTCTGCTGAACGGTAAGGCACATATTGATTACCGGTATAAGTTGTTCCAAACATTGTTTTCTCCTTTTAAACAATAACTGATTTTTCTCTTGCATATTTAAACAGATTTGTGCCACGTTCTCTGACCGAATCTGCTACCACTTGCGGTGAGTCTGTCCACATCTCACGCATGTCTTCATAAGTGTAATCTTCTGCTGTGTCATATGCCCATACTTCAGGGAAACGCTGGTGATTGGCCTTGGCTCGCATGATCATCATGTTAACACGTTGGCCAACATGGTCTTTGGGTTTACGACCCGACAACACAGCCAGCATGTCATCACCTTTGAGGTCGTCCCAAGGTATTAAAGTATCAACACCCAAGGTGTCAAAAAGTACAACCCATTGCTTAGCCATCATTGACTCCTGTTTCAAGAACATGCATGGCATGTTTCATGTTATCAAAGTTCGATTCACATGCTCGCATCAAGGTGTGTCCCGAGTGTTCATCGTACACACTGACCATGGGAGTATCATCACTACCTTTGATTAAAAGCAACTGACGCGAATCATAGCTGGCAATTTTAGCAACATTATAAAACATTGGGAGTCTCCTCTGCTTCTATAAGAATACCACGTCGGTTGGGATAACGCACCCCAAAGTTTTTGTTTAGTTCTTCCATGGTCATACCTTGACATATGAATTCATCAGTTGTTGCATCATACGCAAATATTTTATCACCATGTTTTTCTACTCGCATAAAAAGTATTTTGTTGAGTATATTATGAACGTCTTTTTCTACTTCTCTTAAATTGCGTTCAACTTTGCGCGACCATAGCCAAACACCAATGAGCACAGCCCAGCAAACAATAATCCAAAACCAGTCGTCCATTATACAGCCCGCACACTGATCACATTGTCAACACGGAAGCTACGCCATTGTTGTTTGTCTGTACAAAACACACTCATAACTTCCAGCTTGGGTTCTTTCTTTTTCTTACCTTCAACTATTTCCACATGCGGTAGCAATGCAGTTTGCAAAGTACAAGGCATAGTACGAACCTCACCATCCACCTTGGTAAAGGTAACTTCCGCGATACCAGCTGTGAGTTGTTCACTGAGAACTAGTCTACGCTGTTCTAGTGTTTCGTTGCTAAACTGAATCATTCCTGTTTCCTTATTAATTAAAAACATCATTGACAAATTGTCTATTGGAGTCAATAGATTCAAAGTCTTTCATTGCAGTATGTGGAATTCTAAATACCCAACTAGTGCCTTTTTTAGTTTTTTCAAAATAGCCATCGCATCCGTCAAATCCCTTAATAGTATCATATGGTTTTGATCGTTTGCCCAACCCATCAATGAATATCTTTCTTGCTTCTTCGTACGACTTTTTAAGTCTGCTTTGTATACTGCTATCTGTAAATTGACACATTTTTGCATTTACGATAATGCCCGGATCACCGTCCTTGAAGTAAACTCTGTATTGCTGTTGAAACTTTTTACAGATATTAGATTCTTCATATGAAGTATTGCAAATATCTTCACGCGACATAGAACCAATAGTGTGTGCCGCTTCTGAGTCTATGTTTCTTGTTTTAACTTCAACCTTAACACCACCAATATCAATGTCGCATCCAACACCTTTGTTTACTGGATAGCCATTGGAATTTAGTATATCTTCTACATAGTTTCCAATGTTACCGTGGCTACCGTTACCACCAGCTTGCTTTGGTACAGCACGTCCAATTAATATATCATCAATTTTTAATTTCTTAATAACTATCATTCTTGTTCCTTTACAATATTATATAGTACATCAAATTCTTTTTTGGCTTCTGCAAGATTTGGATACTTGGCGCAAAGTTCTTTGATGGCAAGTTCTTCCGCCTTCATCTTTTCAAACCAAGTAATCATCTCTCGTAGCTTGGGTCCAACATTGATGTTGGCTGACCCTTGCGGCACGGACTGTGCGTTTCCATTTACATCAACAATTTTATATTGTCGAGTGTTGGCGTCCCAATAAAATGCGCCACTTGTGTATGCTCCGTTGTTGAAAGAGGATACATCAAGGATGCTTGGATCTGAACTTATAATGTAATCAATCATAGCTTATTATACACTACTTTGTTTAAATTTTCAAGTGTTTGAAATACTCAAAATGCTTTTCAAGTGTCCATGTTTCTGGATCAACTAGTGTCCCATCATGAGTTTGGTAACTTGCTGTAAACACATTTGAGTAACGCTTAAACGGCAACCACATGTCTGGAGTCTTGCTGGCCCATCCTGCTTCTTTTAAAGCAACATGTTTGGTTCGGCTCAATCTAACAGTAGGTGCATTAAGAGCTTGCTCTACAGTAATCTTATTGTACAGTAGCAGGTCGCGAACACGACTGGCTGGAATCAAATGTTCAAAGTCACAATCATCATCTGCACCAATTTCATGATAGTGCGCTAGCATGCCATCGCGTTGTTGAATACAGTATTCGTGATATCGACGTAAGTATGTATCAATGTCGTTGCGGATTTCACGCAACAACTGTTGGTCGTTTACCACTTCGCTATAATCCTTGACTAATCGAATAAGATTCTTTTTACAATAGTTAGCCACAGTTTGATAGGTCTCGGGTGTGCGCTTAGTCTTGCCGTAAACTGGTGCAACAAAACTATCCAATGATTCTTTTAACATTACACAGCCTCCGGGAACAAACCTGGTACAATATTACCTTCTGTAATTCCCATACTGGCTCCGGGGCCGTGTGTTGGTAACTTCAATAAACCACCATTGCGAATATGCAGTTCACGTATAAAGTTACTCATGGCGTCCGGGGCACTCCAACTGGCGCCTGGGCGTACATGTGCCCATTGTATTTTGGCCTTAGAATGAATTAGTCCGGCATTTTTAAATGTTGGCTTAATGCTTTCAAGCAAAGTTTTCATCCACCCCTCGGGCAACTTGTCTGTTGGGTTTGTACTAGAAATACGATGCAATTCGTATAGGCCAATGTAAACACCCTGATCAATTTCTTCACCAATTGGAAAAGTTTCTTTAATTGCTGACAGAATTTTAAATAAGATATTGCCACTGTCATCAATTTCAATGCCCTTTTGAGCATACTTAAAGTGACTAAAGAAGTAATCATTATCACCACGTAGATTATCTGATGATCGCGATCCTTTATCTTGTAAGTCAATACCTGACTTGTCAAATTGATCTTGCATTGTTTTTGCACGAACAACTTTGATATCACGACTGCCGTTTTTATAACGCACTAGAGCATTACGATGTAAGTCGCCGGGTGTCAAACGCTTAACACCAGTGTCGTTAAGAAGTTCAAATGCATAACTTGCAAAGTTAACATCAGTAGTGTCAACAATAGCACAAGGTACCTGTGTGTAACCAAGTAATGCGGCTGCCAAGGTACGATGCTGGGCATCATACAAATAAATCTTGTTGTTTATACGACATGCAGAGCCAGGGCTACATACCCTTGGATCCCACTTCTTCATGATATTCATAACGTGCTTATGAATAACATCTCGCTGAACCTCGTAGTCAATCCATAGGTCTTCAATTTCAACCATAGTACTATGTGGGAACAGATGAACTAGAGCTTTAGCACGATTGCGCCATGCTTCTAAGTCCTTGTCAGTGACTTCGTAATGTGCTTTGAGCTGACGTTCAACTTCAGCTACGACATCGGTAAACTTGCGTGTAAGACGCTTAACTGCCATTTTCTTTCTCCTTCTTTACCCGACACAATGCGGGATTAGTTTAGAATTAAATTTTAAGACAAAATAAAGGTTTTGTCAACCTTAGAATTACCAACTTGCGCGGTAGTAAAAGTCCCATCCGGTCCATTCTTTAGACAAAATGTCCTCTAAGCGTTCTTTGGTCCGAACCAAGTCTTCCCAATACCATTCATCTACATCTTTGCTACCAAAGAAGAAACCTGATGCTGGCGGAAGTAGTAACAAGGCCTTTGAACGTTCAACAAGGACCTCATCAATAACTGCCAACAAGGCTTCCAAGTGTTTACGTTCAACCCAGGATTCTTGGCATTCGTCTGCACCATCTTGTACGTTATCCACAAACCATTTATGGATTGCATTTGACTTGCGCCAGTACATGACTTCTGCTGTGATTTCTTTGACTCTAGCAGTACCAAGTTCGGGGAATACCTCACCTACTCGGTCAGCAAGTTCATCTTCGCTGTGCCAAAGAAAACGTTTGGCATTCAAGTACATGTCTAGTCCCATTTCATGCACCTGCATAAGGACTGTAAATTTCTTCATCTTCGGTAACTACAGCGATACCAAACCAAGAGTTCATTGCGGCTGTCAATGCAGAAAAATCATAGTGTACTGCCTTGGGACGAACCACTTCACGGTTATCGTGTGCATTGTTTTTTTCGCGGTTGGTAAGAGTTGTCATGATGTTTCCTTAAAGTGATTTGATATAATTGATAACTTGGTTTGCTTCTACATAACCAGATTCTTCTAGCATTTGATCTTCATTAATCTCTGCTATCATTTTCCTGGCTATCATTTCCATGTCTCGTTGAGTTAATTTTCTATTTAGATTGTAAGCCTGTACCCAACGGATCTTGTAACCTTTAGGTGGTTTGTGTTCTTCCATTAGGCCGCCTCCGGTTGTTCTATCAGTTGCTCATTGCGTTTTTGTGCAAGCCCTGCAATACTTGCAATGGCTCGAAAGATTTCAGCTTCTTGTTTTAGTGTAAGCTCTTCAGATTTAAGACGAGCAACACCAAATTCAATCCGCTCAATTAGTTCAGTATTTGAAATCATACTGCAATACCTACTGCATTTTTAATTTCGTAGCGAGCAATCTTTTCGTCAAAGTACATGCGAGTACCTTCCATGTAAGGACTTGCTACTACAATCTCGCCTAGTTCTACGGCAAGTGCCTGTGTAAACTTAACAAGGATGCTATAAGTATCTTCTGACTGATCTAAAGGATCACGGTCTAGAATTTCTGCAAACTTGACAATAAGATTGTCCACGTTTGTGTTCATGCATCTACTCCTTGACTTTCAATCCAACCCAATACAATTTCAATTGGGCACTCTAGTTCTGTTGCAATTTGTTTTGGGTTCAAGCCATCAATGTATAATTGCTCAATGTCCCATGCTAGGTCTTTCATTGCACTCATGCTGTCACCTCTTTGTCGGCAATTGCCTCGGTTAATACTGTTAATTTTTTAGCTAGCGAATGGCCAACCTCGTAAGTGGTACCAACATACCACACACCATCTTTCATGATGTAATAGTACTCAGCGGCACAGTTGTCACATTGTTCCAGGAACTCTTCAAAGGTGTGTGCTACCTTAAAGTCTGTACCTGCCTCACCACGGTCACGACCGTAAAACACTGTGATACCAGCCAAGGGCTTTTCAAAACTATGATCAACACCATCGGGAACCATAACGTTTTCACGCAGAGTGGACAAGTCGCCTAGTGCCACCAAGTTGTTGGCCTTGGCACTGTCATAGTGCTCTTGCAGGATCTGGCCATTGTGAGCCAAATAGCCGTCCCAATGACAGTAAACACTTTTGAGCTTGTCACCATGCATAACACCAATTCTTGAACGTGTACCCATTTTAGACTCCTGTTTTGTTTGCGTATGTATGTATTATAGCACCGAACCAATAACCCGTCAACCACCCGGGTTATCTTTTGTTGTTTTTAAGCAACAACTTCTAGCATGTTAGCAGGCACTCTCCACAAGCCGCTGGTATAAGCACCAGGGTTGTTTTCGCGAATTGTAACATACTTGATGGCAATCTTTTCCACAGTACCAACCACAGGCTGACCACGTTTGGTACTATTGAATTTTACCTTGGAGCCCAGAGTCAGACTACGTTTGGTCTGATCCATTAATCGAGCTCGGGCAAACTTGACAGCATCAATGATGCTGGTCAGTTCATCGTTTGTACAGTTGCCAGTGATGATGGCACGGTTGATTTCTTTGATATCCATTTTGATTTCCTTGGTTAAGCTTGATACATTTCTTGGGCCAATTGTTCAGCGTATTCCTGTGCTTCCTCATAGTCATCTGTGCCAGTGAGCACTACATCACCATTGATGGTAACAGTATAAACGTTGAACA
>Ga0114975_10000777_pt1 | contig 23501 bp, 32 predicted proteins | sample S_130626_EF_Meta_FD_87031 | JGI IMG/M metagenome (GOLD analysis project Ga0114975, IMG submission 87031) | Freshwater microbial communities from Lake Simoncouche, Canada to study carbon cycling - S_130626_EF_MetaG | ecosystem: Environmental > Aquatic > Freshwater > Lake | place: Lake...
CAAAGTATCTGACTTTCCTCTGATTCGTTCCAAGTCCACGCACACTCCCTGCCACCAGAGCAACGCTTTGCTTGAGCCAATCGTCAATTTCTTTTTGTTGAATCTCCGTATCCACTCTTGTGCTTCGCAATTCCTGAAGTGGTCTAATTCTGCTGGATTCATTTGTGGGCCATTTAAAGTGATTCACTTAGGATTCTCCATGCTGTTGCTGCACAAAGTGGAACTTGTCCGTTGCCAATGGCTTTAAGTCTGTCCACCCTTGAGGCCAGCCCATCATCCATTCCGCAAAGTTTGGATGTAAATTCACTCCATTTATCAAGCGATAGAAGTCTGTCAGCTTCGCCCCAAACTCTGTTCCCGTTGTTTGACTTGTCCGAATAATCCTCTTGTTGCGATACTCGATTCCCTTTGTGTTTCCGTTGAATTGGTCTGAAGCCGTGGGGGTAGGCAAATATCCAAATTCTTTCTCGTCTGTGGGGTGCGCCAACGGCATCTGCTCCCATAATTCCCCATTTCGCATCAAACCCCATTTTGGAAAAATCTCCAAGCACTCTATCAAGTCCTCGATTAAGGAGCATTGGGGAGTTCTCCACAAAAGCAAATCGGGGTCGTACTTCGCTAATGATCCGTGCCATTTCTCGCCACATTCCGCTACGCTCTCCATCAAGTCCATCTCCTTTTTGATTTGCGACTGACAAATCTTGGCAGGGGAATCCACCTGAGACAACATCGATTTTTCCTCTCCAAGGCTTTCCATCGAATGTACAAATGTCGTCCCAGATAGGGAATCTAGGTAAGAATCCATCAGCTTGCCGTTGCAGTAAAACTCTGCGTGGGTAATCTTCGATTTCAACGGCACACACAGTTCTCCATCCGAGCAAATGTCCTGCAAGGATTCCCCCCCCCCCCCCCGCAAATAATGCCAACTCATTCATGCCCTGCCTTTCATGTTTTGCATAATCTGACGAATATGGTCTGGCAATGGCGCAGCCCTTTTCGCATCAGCTTTAATCTTTTCTAAAGCAGGGTCAGGCTCATTCTTTGATGGAACTGTGAGCCTCACAATGTCGGCAGGGTTTTGTTTAGGTGCGTTAGTGCTTCTCACCCAATTACGCCAAGTAGCAAACCAATCTAGCTTGACACCCTTCTGACCTGCTTGGGCTATCCAGTAATCCTTAAACTGGTCAAAGGTTTTTTGTGCGTTTAGTTCTGGTCTTTGCTCAACAAGGAAATCACACCATTCTTTTGGAAAAAATAAATCTTGAGCGAGGCGTGAGCCACGCTTGTTCTTATCTTGGTTATTGGTTATTGGTTTATGGTTATTGGTTGCTATTGGGGTGGCATTAGGGGGGCTAATAGCCTCCCCATTGGGGGGTGTTGACCACCTCTTAGCCGCCCCACGCTTTCCAGCCTCTGAGAACTCTTTATATTGCTTAATTTCCTTGTCTGCACGAGGAGAAACAAAACCATCTGCCGTTGAAATAAAGAACTCATTGAGAACAGTCATTACATCCTCCTCATGCTCACGCATACCGATCTGACGAGCAATATCCCTGTGTTTTATGGGTTGCTCATGCAAAAAGTAATAGTCAAGCAATCGCCTGTAAGCCAAGTCCTCCATCAAAGAAAGATGGTGCGTGTGACTTTTATAGTCACCAATGTGAAACTGATAGTAGTGCATAGCCGCCTTTTAAACACCCCTAAAAAGAAACTGCGGCAGGAGAGGGGATAACTCTTTTCGGTCTGGGAGCAACCCCAAACCTAGCCGTGTTTCAAAACATTGTATCAAATAAACTGATTGTTAGTTATCTCGTTTGCACTTGACTTGTAAATTCTTTTAGCGTGTGCGTTCATCAGTCTGTACTCAGTAGGCGTAAAGATACCCTTGGCATTGCGTAAGTCAAAGGGATTGAGCAAGCACCTATCCTCTTTAGGCTGGTCTTGTATAAGACTATCATCTAGCGTGTACTTGGCTAACCAATGCCTACCTACTTTGACCTGCTCTGTGGTCAGCAAGCCTTTGTATCTCAGCTTCTTAGCCGTAGAAAGCACAGTCGCTTGAGACATACCTGTGCTATCTACCACTTCACGAGAGGTTAGTGAGCCGTTCTGGAGGGCTTTAATTAGTGCTGCTTGTGTCATTTAAACCAATCTGGCTTGAGTTCTTTTAGTTGGTATAGGCGTAGTGGAGGGATTGTCTTCCATTGGTGAACGGCAGACCTTTCTATTCCAAATATACGAGCAAGCGCACTCTGTGAGCCAGCAAGTGTGATAGCAGTTTGTTTATCCATCTAAACAGTATAGCAAACAAATTATTTGTTGTTTTTAGGGTAAACACCTATACAAACTTATTGAGTAATGTTCAGAAACCTTTACAATCCATCTCAGCCCACAACAAAACGTAAGTGGGTCTTTTTAAGGAAATCAAAATGAAACTTTACGGAATTAATTTTTTCTGCAACTACAAGCATCACGCTGAAGCAATCTGGTCTGTTGGACGTTACGAACTTGAGAAGCAAATTGTTGCTGAATATCCTAATGCTACTGGCATCCACATTTGGCTTATTTAAGGAGAACCAAATGAACTTCGAAAAAATCATGGATTACGTTACAGCAATATCAATCGGTGTTGGCATGGCAGTTTTACTGGTTGCATGGTGGTCAACATGAACACACGATTCTTAACTCATGTCCGTAAGATGTTTGCCACCTACGATGCCCCTCCAGAGGTCATCAGAGCCTACCAAAAGCAATGGGTGAAGTCAGTACGCCAGTTAGGTGACAAGTGGCTTGTAGCAAAGCCTATCGAAAGAATCCAATGACTAAGCTAACGAGAAAAGACGCAATCAAAGACCTATCAGGTACTTACTGCTGCTACTGCACTAACCCAAAGACCTACGGCTCTTGCTGTGGAGAAAACCACTTCGTACCTTTCGAGGATTTATACGAGGAAGACAAAGAAGCAATGATTGAAGAATATTTAAAGGAAGAATGATGGACAGCAATGCGACTGGTGTTTACAAAATTTCTTGTTTGCAAACTGGAAAGTTCTACATTGGTAGCGCACATAGTTTGATACAAAGAAAACGGACACACCTAAGTTGCTTGAGAAAAAACAACCATAGAAATTCAAAACTTCAACGAGCATGGAACAAATATGGTGAGCAAAATTTTCAGTTTCAAACTTTGTTAATTTGCTCTAAAGATGATGTGTTGTTTTATGAACAATTGTTGTTAACAAAACTTGACGCAGTTCAAAATGGATTTAACATTAGCCCATTCGTAATTGGAGGCAAAGGAGTAAAGCATACAGAAGAAACAAAAGCTAAATTAAAAGAAGCATGGATACAAAGACGGATGCGTCCAAAGAATCCAGTATCAGAAGAAACAAAAAATAAGATTTCTCTAGCAAAACTTGGTGTGAAAAGAAAGCCTTTTACCGAGGAAGCAAAAAGAAATATGGCGATCTCTAGGATGGGGAATAAAAACCGATTAGGAATTCCTCATACAGAAGAAACAAAGTTAAAAATGAAGTTAATAAGAGAAACCAAAAGGAATCAAGATGTCAATTGAAGCACTACTCAAGACGAATGTTAATGAACACACAGAAAAGAAAGCCAACCTAACCTACTTGTCATGGGCTTGGGCATGGGCAGAAGCACTTAAAGCAGACCCTAAAGCTACCTTCAAGGTAGAGATGTTTGATGGTAAGTGCTATATGGAGATCAACGGCACAGCAATGGTCTGGGTGACAGTTACCATGTTTGACAAGCCAATGACCTGCCAGTTGCCAGTAATGGACTCAGGTAACAAAGCAATCCCACTCAAAGGCTATACAGCAGTCTCCAAGTACGGCAAAGAGTATCGGGTTGAATGTGATGCGTTTGCGGTAAACACAGCCATCATGCGCTGCATGACCAAAGCACTTGGCTTGCATGGACTTGGGTTATATATTTATGCTGGTCAAGACTTGCCCGATGAGGATGCCCCACCAGAAAAGGTAATTATCACCCCTACTCAGGGTGCAATGGATAACATCCCAGAGGATGAACAGACTTATCTCAGAGAGTTAGCAGTTGATTTAATTGCTACCTGTGAGCAAGGTGAACCCAAGGTAGCTTGGATTAAGTTGGAAAAAGAGAACTTAGATGCTGAACAAAAAATAGCACTCTGGACTCTACTTCCCAGCAAAGTAAGAAGTGCATTGAAAAATGCGAAAGGATAATCATGGAATACGATAACAATAACCGAGGCAGTTTGTTTAAGAACGACAGAAAAGACGATGCTAAATTTCCAGACTACAAAGGAAGTCTAAACGTAGAGGGAATTGAGTACTGGCTATCCGCTTGGATTAAGGTCAGCAAGGACGGAAACAAATTCATGTCTCTGTCTATCAAGAATAAGAACGCAGACGCTTCTTTGAATAAGCCCAAGAGGGCTAGAGAAGAAGACGACTCAATCCCATTTTAAAGTTAACGGGGGGAAAGCGGATGCCATGCGACAGAAATGTTGGCTTTAACTTGGACGCAGCGAGTACCCCCACCTAAAGGAGAAAAGTAATGGATTACAAAAAGTATTTTGACCGCATCTTTCCTGAGTTTCCAAGGGTTAGAAGCACAGACCCGCTAACTTCTTTTGAGGCAGCAGAGGCCATAAAGCCAGTAGTCTCTCAGCATCACCAGATCATCCTAGATTGCTTGCAAAGCTATGGTGCTATGGGTAAGGACGGGATAGCGGCAATGACGCACCTAGACGGCAACCAAGTCGCTAGGCGATTAAACGAGATGAAAGTCATAGGGCTTATTCATCTTACAGGAAACACAGTTAAATCTAATTCAGGTAGAAACGAAAGAGAGTGGTCAGCATGAGTTACGCAGATATAGAAATAAGGATAATTCAGTGGGCAGAAGCCCGAAAGATTATTCCTAACAGCACACCAGACATTCAGCTTCTCAAGGCTATGTCAGAGATGGGTGAACTGGCTGATGCAACGATTAAAGATGATCGTGAAGCTATTGAAGATGCCGTAGGTGACGTAATGGTTTGCCTCATCAACTACTGTGCTTTGCAAGACCTTAATCTGGTAGACTGCATGGAAGTAGCATACGACCAAATCAAGAATCGTAGGGGCATCCTTTTGCCTAACGGAGTCTTCCAAAAAGATGCTACTTAGCCAGCAAGTAAAGACCCACATTTGAAGCAGCGTATCCGGCATAAACGATACTCATGTGGGGATTGCCGACAACAAGCTGTTCTACCGCAATATATGCGTAGATTAGCCCTGTGAGAATGATTAGCCAAGCACTCAAAATGCACTCACATCAATAACTTCGCCTCTAAACTCAACCATATCTTCGTCAAACTTGTGAACCAACTCAGGCCACAGTAGTCTGCCGTTAAAGAAGTTTAGCACTGCAAAGCCTGATCTGTGGTTGCTAGGATTTAATTCAGCATAAGCAAACTGTGGGCCATCAGTCTCAGCCAATGTTCCAGTATCCACCCCATAGCGAGTGCCGTTGTAGTCGTCAAACGGAGTAACCTTGAGAGAGTGTAAGTGTCCAGTAATGATCGACACACCAGCGTTTACAGTATTGTTGTGGGTAGCATGGACTCCACCCTTGTATCGGTGCTTAACAACAACTTCAGGGGTAGGCCATACCGCCCAACAGAATTCCCAATCAGGGATGTGGTCTGTTAGCTTAAAGCCCTTTACGTCCCTAAACTGTGGTGCTTGTTGGGCTAACCGATTAGCGAACCTTACATCGTGATTCCCGAATGTAAACAGTAGCTTTACATTGTGTCTCTCAGCTTTAGCTGTTTCCTCAATCTCACCTAACGCACCCTGACAAGCCTTTAACTCCTGAATGACAGAGGATTGTGGTTGGTCAGTTACATCATGCCTCGATATAGTCGCACCATCGAACGCATCCCCGTTGCATATCACCGCCTTGGGTTTAAACTCTTGGATAGCCCATAGAAGCCCTTTAAATGCCGTTGTGCGCTGACTTGGGATGAAGTGGGCATCCGAGAACACAATCACACACCCGTCCAATATGCCGAGGTCTATCTGTTTTAGCGGAGAGAATGACTTGGGTCTGTTCTTGTCATATTTAAGTCCTCGATGGTCACTAGAGCCAAGGGTCATTTTGTAGTGGTCTTCAATCCATCTCCTGCGAGAATGAACCGCCCTAATACTTACTCCAAGGTGTTCAGAGATTCTTGTGGCAGACTGAAGTTGACCCCATAGCTGGATAAATTCTGTATCTGAGCACGTTTCAGTTGGTGAACCCATTTGAATCCTTAGATATTAAATTTTCTAGCAGATTGATAACTCTATGCTCTTGCATCTCAATCTCCTCTTGAGAGGATTTAGGGTCTTGCACCACAGACATTAAGTCATGTAAAAATATATGAAGTAACTCATGCAGCGCAGTTCTATCCAAGGATTCAGGTGTGATCTTCTCAGCACCAAAGTCACCTAGCCGATAAGTAGCCAACCTAGCACCCTGATTAAACTCTACGGAGGCCATCGCTTGCTTTGCTGGCTTAGACCCTCTCTCTATACGCCAATCACCAAGGCTTAAAAGTAACTGGTACTTCTTAACGCTCTTGGCAAAGATTTCAGCATCTTCTACTGTAGGTATGTTTGCCATAGGCGAGATTAAATCTTATGTCTATGTCAGTTTAGTTAAATGCTCTAGTGCCTGTTTTATCAATAATGAGTGCTTGCTTACGGGGCTTTGCTTCTGGTGTGTTTGGGATGCTTACATGAGTCCAGCGATCAAACTCACGGATAACTTGGTCATAGGGTAAACCCGATGCAATAATAGTTCTGACCACCTGATCTGGTGTTAGTTGAGGTACTCGGATGTCCACAGCACAACCAATGCGATGCTGGCTAGTATCTTTAGAACCAACGGCATCATTGACCTGCTTAGACCTAAAAGCGGAATTAACCATAACTGGTTTGCCACCCAAGGCCGTTTTAACTTCCTCAAGAAACTCAGCCAAGCGTTTGATGTTTTCCAGTTCGGCATCATTGGGAGTATTGTCAAACTCTCTATGATCTGTATGCGTTAGTTCTTCAAGGGTAAAGTGTTCAGTAAGATTCATTTCTTCACCTTGTCGGCAATCTTTTCCATAGTTCTACCGCCAAAGTAAAACGACATGACCAACATTCCCCATTGACCCAATAACTCAACATAAGCACCACGAGTCTCAAGTTCAAAGATGGAGGCAATGGCAAAGCCAGAATAGGCCACCAAAAGGAATACAAGGGTCATAGGGCGTATATTCTTGGATAGCCAAGAGTCACTAGCCATATCTGCTTTAGTACGCTCTGTGAGGTTGTTTTGCTCTGTCTCGTAAAGTTTGGTTTCGTTAGCCATTTTAGCCAATTCACCATCTTGAGCCATCTTTGAAAGTTCCAACTGCGCCCGAGCCTTGGCCTCTGGGTCAGGGATTAGTTTATCAATGAGCTTGCCACCAATATTGAGGATTGCGTCTAGTCCGATCATTTTGATTCCTTTTCATCGCCTTGCATAAGTTTTACACCAGATAGAAAGCCAATCATGCCACCAACAATCGTTTGAAACGCTGGCCCAATCAGACTAAAAATGGCAGCATTATCAACTTCTTTCGCCCATAAGCCGAGTAAGAAAGCCGCAACCATTGAAAGCATACAAAGACATAAAGTTGTTGACACAATCATCGTGACATAAAAGGTGAGTTTTTCTTTAGTGCTTTCCATACATCCTCATACATAAATGTCTAGTTTACGATTCTGAAATAACTCAAGCCTTAGTTTTTCCTGTTCAGCAGTCTTTGTATAAATCTCAAAGGCTAAGTCTTGAATGGCAATCTGCATGTTCTTTTGTTCTAGCTGAGTGCGCTGAACTTCTTGTTGCTTCTCCATCTTTCTGTCAACAACATCAGACTTGTCTGGATAACCAGAGGGCTGCACCATTGGAAACAAACGAATGGAATCAATCACTTCTTTTCCCTATCCCTTGCTCTTGCGTAGTAGTAAAGAACCTTAGACCTTATCTCGGCACTATCAGCAACCCCCGCCCACATCGCTAGGTTGTTCCAAAGGGTCAGTAGTTGCTCAGAAGTACAGGCATCTCCGTTAGTGGTTATCCACCTTGATAACTCCATGTGACGCATTGTCGGTTCGCTTATCCAGCTTAGTCCGTAGAAATCTGACAACAGACATTGCTTTGACTGTGCAGAAACTAATAACCACGCGGAAAACAAAGACAATACTATCCATTTAGTCATGTCCTGCTTCTTGACGAGCCAGTTCAAGGTGCTTTTGCTTAAAGTAAATGTTAGCAATCAGACCTATAAAACCGATAACCACACCACACAAAGCACCAAACTCATTGGCTGTTAGACCAAAGAAGATAGCACTACCTGCGCCACCATAGGTAGCTACTGATGCTGCTTTAGCCGCTACTGCTGTTGCCACTTCTGTGGTGTGATCGCTCATGTTATTCCTCTGGAACTTCTTTGGGGATTTGATTCTGCGCTTGCTCACCAATCTTAACCATCAATGGAAAGAAGCCACTTTCTGTAGCAGTTTTACCCATGAGGTTTAGCAAGGCATTGATTTCTTCAATCGTTAAATCTAAAGTCATACAGAAGCCGCCCGAATTGCTGTTAGATTTTCTGTCGTCCAGAAGTCTTTAGCTAACATCAAAACCAAGTGCTCTTTGTTCCGAGCCAAGCAGTCTGCCCAATCAGCATCTTCCATGCCTTCGGGTTGTCCTGCGTTAATCAAAGCCACGCTGTCTAAGCAAGCTGAGTAATGCTTGGCAATTTGTTCTGCGGTGATAGTTTCAGTAGTCATGGTTTTCCTTTAAAGGTTAGCGGCATCCAAACGTGCCTTGAGTTGAGTAATTAACGCATCTTGAACTTGCAGTTTCTTGAGCAAAACAACAGTTAGGCGTTCGTATTGGAAGCCTTCAACTTCGCCATCTGCGCCATAGTTCACAAGTTCAGTAATGCCAGCCGCATCAACCTCATCAGCAATTACGCCAAAGTGATCTTGCTCTGGGTTGTCAATAGCGCATTTTGAGTTATAGCGAACTGGTCGGAACAAATTGATATCAATATCTTCCAAGTCACGAACATTAGTTTTGTACTTTAATGCCGATGTAGAACGATAAACGTTACCGTTTGCATCTACGTTTACTGCGTTTGAGGCGGCGGCGGCATTGTTATAAACTCCCAAACAACGCAAAGAACCATCAGCCTGTAAGAATAATCGTGGATTACCATCTCCGTCTGATAGGACAATATAATTTGAGGCTGTGCGAATGTCTAGGCTACCTTGGTTGCCTGAGTAGTTACCAATAATTGAATTTCCACTACCTGTTGTAACGCTTCTACCAGCACCATTACCAATAAATTGATTGTTGCTTCCTGTAGTTAGGTTTCCTGCTGATGTACCAATATATGTGTTGTATTGACCAGTGGTAGTTGTATAACCAGCTTGATAGCCTACAGCGGTGTTGCTAGATGCTGTGGTGTTGAACTGAAGTGAACCATTTCCAACGGCTGTATTGTTTGCGCCAGTTGTATTGTTATAAAGAGAAAATTGACCAAATGCACTATTGAAACTACCAGTAGCAGTTGTGGTGTTTGCCGCATAACTCTGGTCGCCAAATGCTGTGTTGCCCGAACCTGTGGTATTAAAAGTTCCAGAATATCTGCCCGCAAATGAGTTACCTGTTGCAGTCGTGTTGCTGTAACCAGCGGAAAAGCCTAAAAATAAATTTCCAGCACCAGTCGTATTACTATACCCCGCCTGATAACCTATTGCTGTGTTGTTAGATGCTGTGGTGTTGGAGTAAAGGGACTGGTGGCCCATAGCTACGTTCTGTGCTCCTGTTGTGTTTGACACAAGCGCAGACTGACCAACACCAACATTTGAACCTCCGCTTGAATTGCGGACTGCTTCATATCCAACACCAACATTGCTAGAGCCAGAATTATTGTAACCAGCAACACTACCCACGAAGACGTTTTGAACACCCGTTGTATTTAGTTGCAAGGCCGCATTGCCTAGACCCACATTGTTGTTTCCTGTCGTATTAGCCGCCAAAGCACTAGCACCCACCGCAGTATTGGAAGCCACAGCACCTGCACCACGGCCTACTGTTAGACCTTGGACAACAGCACCACCAGTTAAGGTAGATACGCCAGTTACTCCAAGTGTGCTAGTAGCACTCAGAGTAGTAAACGCACCAGCAGCAGCCGTAGTCGTTCCTACAGGGCCGTTAAACGAGTCACCAACAGCACCTGTCTGAAAGTCCTTCAGTTGAGCCATCAACTCACGGATAGCGTCATTGATACCACTTGGGGCACAGCCCTCTGCGATATTGATCGAGTCAATGTCTGTGTTACTAGCGGGGGTGCTAGAGAATTCACTAATTTTTGTCTTGGGCATTTTTAGTCCTTAGTCGGGGTTAGCCATTCCAGTTAAATCAATACGATAGGCTAAATCAGGTGCAAGACCTAACAAACCTTGTGGTGAAGCAGCAAACATTTGAGAAGCCTCTGCTGGTGATGCCATGTAGTTTAGCAATGGGTCTGTGATATTCAAACGCTGATAAAAGTTCTGCATAGCAGGGCTTAAATATGCTTTTGAAGCCAATGCAGGAATTGCTAAACTAGCCGCACCAGCCGCCAATGGAACACCCATAGCAGTAGTACCTCCAAGAATACCTACAGCCTTTGCAGGGCCAGAAGTAAGAATATCCTTCATTGTGGCTCGTTCTGTTGTAAAGCTAGTTCCAACTTTAGGCTTTAAAGCAGATTGAGCAACATCAGCCAAATCTATCATTACACTAGCTGGCTCTTGTCCAAAGATGCTTGGCAATGTAGCTGGAGACTTTTCATTAGTTTTGATAATGTTTTTACCAAACTTAGTAATGTCTATATCACCTGCTGTATTTAATGAGCCAAGTTTAATGTCAGCCAATACACCACGAGCCAAAGCTAATTTACCTTCTTCATCTAGCAATGGGATGATCTTTTCAGCAGCACCACTTTCATTGCTTGCAATAGTCTTAACAATTGTCGAGTCTTTAGCAGTTGAAAAACGCTGATTTAAGTTAACCGCCTCACCATACGAACTACGCAAATTCTTTAACTTTGTTAATTCGTCATCAAGACCTTGGTTTCTAAACGAAATGTCTCGTGCATCATCTAAGGTATCACGCAATTGTCTAAACGCATCACCAATCTTAGAGCCACGTTTATCATAGGCTAAGTCACCAAATAGCTTACGCTGATCTTGGTAATCAGAACCAGAGATATAGCCCTTTTGCTCGTATCCTTGGTAAGAGTACTCTGGTGTTCCAGAATCAATCAATTGTTGACGAATCTTGTTTTCAAATTGCTTGTAGTTAGCATTTGTTGGCTTTAGTCCCGCCTCATCCAATGCAGCCTGAACTTGTCTTTCTAGTGCTTCATTTTTAGCACCAAAGTAGAATTCTTCAAAACTCTTAAACAATGGCTCTTTTCTCATCGATGGAGGCAAAGAATTTAATAACTCTCGTGCTTTCATAATGCCCGATCTAAAGTTAGGAACTTCAGACAAAACAATATCAGACTGTGATGAAACATTTTTAATTGATTCACCGATCTTGCTAACATTAGCTTCAGCAGCCTGTCTAACGGCTTTTGCGCCACCAGAGAACGCAACATCAGGTGCGCTTGGCATACCGCCATACATATTAGCAATCTGGTTTAAAACCTTTTCTGCGTAATCTGATTGAAGATTAAACTTCTTAGTAAACTGAGATGATGAGAATGGCAATGTAGAGGCAACAGCCTCAAACAGTTGAGCAGTTTTACCCGCACCAGCTTGAGCAGGGGTTAACCCTAACTCATCGGTAAAGCCAAGAACTTTAGCTTTGCCAGCCATAGCCGCATTACGCTGATCTGCAAATGTCAAAGGCTCTGGTGTTCTTGCCTTGGTTTGCATACCAATAGAACCTATGGGAAGACCAGCAGCCATGCCTAACATAGCAGCAGGAATATCGCCAACAATCGGTTGTGCTTTCTCAGCTACCAGTTGACTTGCTGCGCCAGCAGGAATAGATGTACTCAATTGCGCCACAGGATTAACCGCCATACGAGCCGCTAACTCTCTTGCCGCAGGGGTTGCCGCTTGTCTTGCAATTTGTGGCAATGCAGATAATGCCGCACCCGTACCACCTAAAGCACCAAAGCCAGCCTCTACCATACGTTGACCAGTTGTCTCTGGTTGTGCAACACCTGCCCTAGTCATTCCTTCTTGAATGGTCTTAGACAGCATTTGCAAACGAGGTAAATCCTTACCAGTAAGTTGTTCACCACCAATCATAATCATGTTAATGAGTGCGTTAAGGGCATCACCAACAGGAACAGCCATAGAACCCGCAAGTTGTCCAGCAGGGCCAAACGGAGTACCAGCCACAGCACCAACCAAGGGCGCAGCTAATCCACGAGTCGCAGCACCCACAAACTTATTAGCTGATTCCTCAGAACGACCAGACCGCTTTGAACCCATTTGTGGATAGTAACCAAATGATGCAGATTCAGAGCCTCTAGGCATTATCTTTGCAGCCATTCCATTGCCAAAAATCTCATCAAATTGAGATGCTGTTTCTGGGTGAGACTGCAAATAAGCAATATCTTTTGCTGTTGGTTTTTCCATGTTTATCTCTTGTAAGGATTTACAGATGGGTCTGGAGGCGCAATAAACTTAAATCCACGCAAACTCTTATTGTTTTCGTAGAAATAGTTTTCGGCTTGTTCAGCATAAGACTTGGCTTTTTGTGACAAATATTGAATGTCTTTAATTGCTTCTTCTTTTGCTGCCAATGATACGGCAGGATTAGCTAAATCACCAACAGCCTTATCGTATCGTTTAGCGTCTGCATCGGATGTAGGCCCACTAAACTTAGGAGTATTCAAAGCCAATGACTGAGATAGTGTCGCCAATCTATCGTTTGCATCTTTAGCTTCTGAGCCAATACCAAGTGCGCCAGCAAACCCTTTAACACCAGCCTCAATGCGTCCACCATAAGCCTGTTGCAGTAGTGGTGCAGCCCTCATTGCAACAGTAGACATATTGTCAGCTTTAGTGGCTTCATCTTTAGCTTTTGTAAGAACATCAAACTCTTTCTTCTGTGCATAAGAGAATGTTTCTGGCTTATTGGCATCTTGCGCTTTACGCAAATCAAGCATTTGCTGTTGAATATTTAAAGCCAACGCTTTACCTTCTGCTGATTGATCGAGTCCTTGTTGTTGCAATACACGCATAGCTTTTTGATTTGCTTCAGTAGCTGCTCTTGTAGCATCAAGACTTTCTTGAGATTGCTTAAATTGCTGACTTCTACCAATGGCTTCAGTCAATTCTTTTGCTCGTTGGTCAGCCTTCTCAGGGTCAATCAAACCTTTTTGGAAGCTAGTTGCATACTGTGTAGCAAGATTTTTAAGATGCGGAGGAATAGTAGGGTCAGTTGTAAACTGCAAGAATGGATTTTCTTCTTGACCGCCCATACCACCAACAAATCCTGCTTTACGCAAGTCAGGAACAAGTTTAGCCATGTTTGCCAATGCAGCTAATGGATCTGGAGACATCATTGCTAACGCTTGCAATTTATTTGTGTCAATACTGCGTGTAGTCTGGGCAGGTCTTACACCTTCACCCATTTGCTGACCCATAATATCCTCACCATACAGCTCTTTTGCAGGAGTTGTTGTGGTGGTAAAGATTTGTGGTGCAAGTAAACGCATTTGTTTTTCTTGCTCACGTTTTGCTTCTTCTTCTTGACGCTTACGCAACATCTCTTGCAGTTGAGCCTTCTGGAGTTGATCTTGTAGACTACCTTGCATAGCACCCCTATAGGCTTGCTGACCTTGCTGTAAGCCTTCTAAAATAGAAGATGCACCACTACCGCCTTTAAACAGACGACCTGCTAGTGCGTAGAGTGCTTGTGCTTGGGCATCATCACGGCTACGTCCAATATCCTCTGGAGACATCCCCAGAAGACCCATTGTGTCGCCACCGCCAGTGCCAAAAATATCTAATAATCCTGCCATGATTTATTCCTTAAGGAGGGTTAGGCATAAAGTAAGGGTTAATATTGGCATTAACGTCTGCACCGCCACCAGTTAACCAGTTACCAATATTAGACACGCCTTGTGCGCCACCAACATTTTTGTAGATGCCACCTAAAGTAGCCGCAGTACCCAACAGATTCTGCCAACCAGAGGGTTGCTGGACAGCAGCACCACCACCTTGTTGCGCTCTGACCAATGGGTTGCCATAAACACCACTCAAGAAGTTAGTCAGATTTTGTTGTGGCTGAGTTTGCTGGAAGTTAAACTTAGCAATATCAGCTTGTTGTTGTGCGCCTGTGTAACCTTCACGCATCTGACCAGCCTTAAGTTGATTCTGAATATCAGCGTAATCAGCTTGAGCCATTGCAGGTGCAGCCATCGTAGCCGCTTGTTGCCGACCACGCTCATCGGCATAGTTCTGGTAAGCCAGAGTTCCAGCCGTATCAGCCAGAGTCTTAGCAAACTGACCACTAGCACCTTGTTGCATGGTAGACATAGCACCAGAGCCATAACGACCAGCCTTGGAAGCCGCAGAACCAATGTCACCCAATGATGACTTGAACTTAGCTTCAGCCGCTTGTGCCGCAGGATTAAACGCACCCTGAAAGAAAGGGTTTCCACTTAGGTAATTACCCTGAATGGTACTTTGCAGTTGACCCTGAGCCGCACCAGTTAAGGGGCTACCCTGAGTGGCACGTTGCTCCAAAGCCTGTAAACCAGTTTGAGTGGCTTGTGAGGGGCTTACATAAGTCTGACCACCATAGTACTGAGGGCCACCACCTTGGTATAGCTTTTGGGCTTCTGATAAACCATAAGATAAATATGGTTGAATTGTTGGGTCAATGTTGGATGTAGTTGCTGTTGCCATAGTTGGACTCGCAGTCGGGGTTGGTGTTGCGGGAGCAGGTGTTGCCTCTGGTGTAGGTGTAGCTACGGGTGCAAGAGGAGCAGCCACAGGAGCAGGGGTTGCTTGTTGAGCAGGTTGATTAAATGCAACAACCTCATTATTAACTGGCCCTTGAACAGGAGCAGGATTAGGAGAATATGATTCAGCTACAGGTGTCACAGCCAGAGGCGCAGGAGGTGGAGGAGGCGCAGGTTCGGGTGTCACCACAGGAGAAGGTGCAGATATGCCTGTGGCTCCACCTTCTGTAGGGTCAAATACACCATTATTAGATGGCCCTTGAGTAAAACCACCAGACAGAAATGCTTGCATTTGATTATTAAAACTTGGTGGCACACCAGAAGCATTGCCTAAACCTTCTTGTGGTTGAATTGGAGGCAGTTCTTGTGGAGCATTGCCACTTAAAAAACTAGCTGGCGCAGGAGATACTGGTCTATAACCATAAGTTGCTAACTGACTCTCACCCTCAATACCTGTTTGGTACATCTCCATCTCTTGATTAGGAGGAGGAGGAGGTGGTGGTGCTGCCGAAGCCTTTGGCCTGTAGCCGTATGTTGGTGTTTGGCTCTCGCCTTCAATCCCCGTCTGATACATCTCCATTTCTTGCTCTGGAGGAGGAGGGGGAGGAGGAGGTTTACTAATGCTAGAATTTTCCCTACGATCAGTATCTAGGTCTAGTCTCGCCTGTGTTCTTGCCTGTGTTAATGGTCGTCGCATCTTATTCTCCAAAGAGTTTTGGACTGCAACGTGCGTCATCCTTAAACGCAATTATACATAAATTATTAAAATCAACCAATAACAACATACTTGTACTTCTTATCGGCAGTTGAGTTTGCAAAATGCGTAATCGTAGCCGTTCCCTGCCCTTGGCTACTGGCATAAATACCTCCAAAAGTAGCACTACCAGAGCCACCAACCAAGTTCATTGTGGCAATAGCAGATGGCGTACTAGGTCTAGTTGGGCTTGTCCCTGCACTAGCCGCTTTGATAGTACAGTTAATGCTAGTAGTTCGCCACACGATCTCTAGGTAATCATTAGCCGCTAGGTTAATAAAAAAGTTTATAGCCGCAACCACATGGTATGGGTCTGTAGCGTTCTTTCTAGGTTCTAACCCGAATATGCTATTTGAAGCACTTACATTTGTACCATTCTTGCGAAACCATACATCAACGTCTTCTGTGGAGTTAGCTAAATTGCTTAACTGTAAGGAAAACTGGATGTTGTACAGACCAGCATTTTTAACATTTAACCTAGAACTATTACTAAGGGTTATCCCGTTAGTGTAATCAGTGGTGTTAAAAGTTATTGGATAAGCCGTAGTGGTATTTGCTGCGCTTTGGGTTGTAGAGTCCTGAAAAGCTCCATAGGGAATAGAATCAGCAAAAGCCGCAGCCGAGTCAGGGGCAAACAAAATAACGCTGTCTACGCCTATCCTGCGATCATTGAGGGTGGTTGTGATAGCACCACCAGTAGCCAGAGTCAGCGTTCCTGTATTGTTGGTTTTGCCATCCATGATTCCACGGACTACCTCAGCAGTCTCTCGCTGATCTCCACCAAACGGAGGAAGCGTTCTAAACATTATCTAACTCCCTGACCTTGGAAATCAACGTCCAAAGAAACCGCAGTCTTCCATTGTCCAGTAGGAGTTACTTGGAACTGGTGGAAGTTCCCGTTAGACCTGAGTGATATTCTGTTATCAGAGTCAGCCGCTTGAGCAGTACCGAACACAGGTGCTTCACTCAGTAGCGTCCTAGAGGCCACCGCAACATTGGCAGAGCCTCCGTCAATCAATGGTCTAGCTAGGGTTACTACTGATCTACCCCCTGCGTTTAAGTCACCAGTTACGATGTTGCCAACAGAGTTAGCCCCGTTGTAGGTCACAACATACCTACCATTTGTGCCGCCAAGGAAGTACTTACCGCCCATGTAAAGGATGGAGTCAAGGCTAACAGTCAGGGCATCGATGCTGTTGGAGATCGAATCCAATCCCTCTAGCGTCACGGCAGCAGTAGAAGCGTCTGAAATGTAATCAGCACCAGCATCGCCATAAGTCCACTTCTGAGACTTAAAGTTGTAAATCAACAGTTGACGATTGCCAAAGGTAGTTCTGAAGTTCCAGATAATCAGCTTACGCACAGGGTCTACAGCCGCAGACATAATGTTGAACTGGCTTTCATCCGCATTGGCAAAGAACCAACGATCTACCTTCTCCGAGCCAATCCCTGTAACGCTCTGACCATCGCACGAGTAAAATCCATCGTCACTCAAGAAGAAAGTTACGCCCTGAACTTGGGCAATAGAACCCGCAGCGATACATCCCTTACCCCTAGAGATATTGTCAAACTGGAAAATGAACGGAGTGCCGACATAACTCATGCGGCTAATTCCCTTTTCCAAAAGAATAATACCCACCTCTCCACCACGGATTCCCATGATCTGACCACCATCAGGAATGTCCTGATAATCAGCTTGGGTTACTTGATCTGCTGTCCACTCAGTCTCATCGTTGATACCAGACCATTGAACCCTAGAGGGATAAATCGTAGATGATGCGTTAATAAACGCAGTAACCACAAAGTCACGCACCACAGTAATATATCGGCAGATAGGTGCAGTAGCATCTAAGTCAGCAAATGCCGTAGAAGTACCCAAGGTAAAAACTTGCATCGGGTCACTAAAATTAGTCCCAATTATGGCATTGCCAAACTGAGTAAACCTAAATCTGTCGCTGTAAGCGTTAGGTGTGTAACCACCAGCCTTTGACACGTTCGTTAACACGCCTACACCACTTGCGCTGAAAATCTTGGTTGCGCCAGCCGCAAATAGCTTGGTATCGTTAGTAGGGGTTTTCCCTGCTACTAATGTAGTAAGGTCTTCTGAGGCTTCTTGGGAGAATGTTGCCGCAGTAGGAAGTGGGCCGTACCCAATAGCCTGAGAAACCACGTTCTTAGCATCGACCAAAGCACCAGAGATGCTGGTTTGGTCAGGCATCCACTCACCAAAGTTTAGTTTTGTCGTAGCCATGTATTACTTCCTTGAGCCTGAATTGTCCATGTGTTGTCGTTTGCAGACACAGGTGTCCATGTGTTTGTGTCGCTAGATACTGTCGTCCAAGTATTTGTGTCGCCAGAAACAGGTGTCCAAGTATTTGTGTCTTGTGCTACTGGTGTCCAGTTCTCGCCAAGAATCACGCCATTTGCCGTGATAGTGGTTACACCCGTAACACTAGCAATACCTGCGTAAATTGCGGAAGCAGAGGCCGTAAAATCTGTATTGACAGAGATACTTGCATTGGCAGCAACAACTAAACCGCCATTGGCTGTAAATGTTGTATTACAAACAATACTTCCTATGGCATCACGCACCCTAATTGCATCAGCAGTAACAGTTGCGCTACCAGTAATCGAGGCCACGGCATTGGCTACGATTCCACCAACAGCAGTTACGTCAGCATTTGCCGTGATAGCACCAGCACCAAACTGGACACGAGTACCAATTGCCGTTACATCCGCATTACCAGTAATACTTCCAGCACCAAACTGAACCCTGATCGCATCCGCAGTAACAGTCGCATTTCCATCTACAGCACCAGAGCCAAACTGTACTCTTATACCTTCGCATGAAGCACTTGCAGAGCCTGTAATACTTGCACTAGCAAACTGAACCCTAGTTCCACTAGCCGTTACATCTGCCGTTCCATTTACTGCCGCCACACCAAACTGAACCCTTACCGCATCAGCCGTAACAGTCGCAGAAGCACTCACAGACCCATAGGCATCCCATAGGGTAACTGAGGTTGTGTAGAGTGAACTATCGAGTGTGAGTGTTAAGTCATCAATGCTAGACTTTAAATTGTCTAGCGAGTCGATCGTCCATGGTGGCAGTAAATCAGCCATCTCACGCCAATGTGACGCTCAATGAACCAGAGGCAATGCGGAATACATCACCAGTTGCAATAGTCTTAGATGCGTCTAGTGGTGTGTGATACAAGAGGTTGCCTGTAGTCAAGGCATCACGGATTCCGATGTGTGTAATCGTACCCCATGCGCCACCAGCTTGAGGAAACTCAACAGCAGCAGAGTTGGTAGTAACACCATTGCTAGGTGCAGCAAAGGTTACAGCCTGACGAGCATACGATGTACCTGAACACTCTGTGCCAGTATCAGCATCGGTTGGGTCAGTTGTATAAAGAGCCACATACACAGTCGTAGGTGCTGTATAGCTTGTTGCTCGTAGAGTTACGTTAATTAACGCATTTTCGAGATAGTTGGACATTTCAGCCATAGTTTCACCTTGTAGTTAATTTCATTGCCAATGGAACACCAGAGTACTGCGTAGATTCGTCAGACTTGGTAAGTGAGGAAATCGCACGATCATACATAGAACCCCATGTATTGATTCGTCCATCGTTCATCAAGTAAGGCTCTGCCTCAACCAATGACGCATACAGCAAAGCATCTGGTGCTGTTGTTAGGAATACGTTAGAAGCGTTTGAAGCAGACAGATACGCTGGCGCAGAAAAGTAAAGCATCTTCAATGTATACACGCCATCAGGTGCAGGAGTTAATTGAAACTCGCTTGCAAGAATTGTATAAGACTTAGGAACACCAACTTGTGAAGTTCTTGGGTCATTAGACAAAGCAGATGGACTAGAGTAACTTAGTGGCTGGATAGGGTTTGTCATCACGACAAAATCACGAATCTCCAAGAAGTCGCTAGGAATCTCAACAGTTGCATCACCAGACACAGAGGCTGTCGTTACAGACTTTAGCATCTGACGAATCCGTAGTTCTCTACGCAAACGATTCTCAGCAAATGTAATAAAGTCGGGAATCTGGCTAGTCAGATCAGACCTAGCCAGATAACCTGCAATCGAGGTCTTTAAATCAGAGTATGTTGCGAAACTCATACTACTCCTGTTCTAGTGCGCCATGCACGATTCATTGGGTCATTTAACCAAGAAGCAAAACGCTTGTCATCCAGAACAGCAAAACCACGCATTATTCCAGCTTTATTCAGGTCATCAATAACTGTCATTGGAATCGAGGCAACCTTATTGCCAAACAATTGGTCAGACCATCTTGCTCTCTCGTCATACGAGTTGTACTCTTTTTTATTCTGCTCAACAATATCTGAAACATCTTGACGAGTCTGAATAATGATGCCACCCTCACCATCGGCATGGACAGCAGTTTGTCTAAAGTTGTTAGGATTTTGCATAGCCTAATTCTATCAGTTTGCGTAGAAAAGAAAATGCCCCAGAGGTTTAGTCTGAGGCATTTTTCGGAGTTACCTTAGATTAAGGTGTTAAGTCAGCAATGATGCCGTGAGCAGCTTCGTTTTTAACTTCCAAGGTGTACTCAGCCAACAACTGTGTAGACTCATTGTCGCCAGTCACAGCCAATTCGTTGGTCTGGAAAGGACGCAAGTAAGCGATAGCAGCCATGTCGGGGTCAAGCACAAATGCTGTCTCATCGCATGAGTTGGTAGATGTCATAAATCTATTCGGGACAATTGAAATTGCACCAAAGTCGCTTAAATAAACATCAGCCGCCGACACGATAGTGGTGGGGGTATTGGCAGGAGCCATGAAACGCTGTGCAGCAATACCTGTGAAAGCGGAAACCAACTGCTTGTGTGCAGGGTTGACCATCAACACTTTAGGATTGCCACCAGAAGCGTAAACTTCTTTAACAACAGTCTTTAGCAAGTCTTCTGTAAAGGTGCGGTTTGTGCCGTTGGTACGAGCAGTAGTGCCAGAAGCACCAGCAACACCAGAAGTACCAAAGTCGCCATTGGTAGCCAACCATGCTTGCAGACCGCCCAATTTACGAGCAGTAGAAGAATTGCCGTTAGCAGCAACTTGGTTACTCAGCAAAGAGGTTTCCATGTCACGCTTAATTTCGCTAGAGGCTTTAGCCAACTGATAAGCCTTTTCAGACTTACGACCAGCTTTGTCAACAGCTTGCAAAGTGCCAGAAATCTTGACAGTCTTCTGTGCGATCTGGCAACGATTACCAACACGAGTTGTTGGAGACATAGTTGCGTCAGAAGCGGTGTCGCCTTCAACAGCGTAGTTGCTCAATGTAGCAGCAGCCAAAGAGTCGGTTTGCCACTCGTGCAGAACAGCAGTAGCCTTTGTCTTGCCGATAGAAGACATAAAAGGAACATCTGTTGGTGAAATCGAGTAGATAACATCCGAAAGGTCTTCACGCATACCGATTGCGGTGTATGTTTGATAGGTAGCCATAATTTAATACTCCAAAATTTAAAAGAATCGTTCAAATGCTTTGGCAGCGTCTGAGACTTTTCCTGTCTCATGCAACCTTTGCATTGCCTGTTTGTCATGTGACGACTTCGTAGGAGGGGCTGAAGTGCCTGATCGCATCATCTTGGGAGCGGCTTGAAGTTTCTTGTTTACCTCTGGCTTGCTCTTTTGAAGTTGCTGATACTTCATTCCGTTATACAAAGTCACCACAGCACGACTGTCGTACAGTTGACTGAGTTCTTGGTCAGACCACCCAACAGACTTCGCATAGTCACGGATTTGTTTCCGAACCGCATCGCCCTGTGCAGTAGCTAACTCAGGAATCAAACTGGTTAACTTCTCAGATTCTTGACGGAGATGGCTTTGCAAAGAGGCTTGATGCTCAGATTGTTGCTGTTGAGCAATTCTGTGCTGTTCATTCCTAACTACTGCTAACTGTTTCTCACGCTGACTCTGTTCAGCTACCGCCACCGCATAACCAATGGGGTCTGTTTCCTTTAGAACATCTAAGTTAACGCCTCGATCTTGCTGGCTTAGGAAGCTATCCAAAGCCTGTAATTTCTGGGCATACGCTTGTCGCTCTTGTTTTACATACTCTAAGTGACCACGTTCAGCTTCGAGAGCCTTACGTTGTTCAGCTAAAGCCTGAGACTTCTTTGTGTAATCCGCACCTTGTTGATAGCCCTTGATGAGTTCTTCTTCGTCTACTTCAATTTCCTCACCAGCAGCCTTGACTTTATATCTAGGCTTAGGCGCAGTTTCCTCGGATTCCTCCTCGTACTCTTGCTCAACTTCGTCACTCGCTTCTAGTTCCTCTGTGCGTCCATCAGATTGGCCTTGTGAGGCTTCGTCAGAATCACCCATTAAACTCTCAAACGCTGAAGCGGCTTGGTTTACATTTAGGCTTTCACTCCCACTAGGGTTGGTGTTTTCCATTTGTCATCTCAAAAATCGTCAGAATCCGTCTGAACTGCGGTGTTGCTTTTACGCAACAGAATCTACAAAATCTTCCACTTCTTATCTCTAATCACAGTTTCCGAGGCCATGCCTTCTAGGTGTCCTGTGATTAACTCAAGTGTCCTGATGTGTCTATAAGCGTCTTCACGCCTATCTATTTCACTACTATTCGTGTTAATTATCACACTAATCTGTTCTTTTTTCAAGTTATCTATGACTTCTTTGAAAAAGTCATCATTGAGTAAGTTCTTAGCCCACTGCGCCTTTAGGTGCTTGTCCATACTGGTTTTGTATTCCTGAAATTACATCGTTGATTGTGAGACTCTGGGTAGGTACTGAAGTCCTAGAGCCACCCAAGATTCTTGTTAACTCGTCATAACTCATGTTATTGGGTTGAGCATATTGAGTAGGGGCAGGTGCTTTGCCGTAGTCAGGGCTTAACAAGCGTTCCCATTGAGTACCACGCAACATCTCTTTGTTACCAAAATCAATCTCTGGTAAAGGTGTGAACGCTGCTGTAGATGTAGGAGGAGGGCTTGTCCAATCGGCAGGGATAGGTACTATTGGAAAGCCACCACTACCAGTACCACCACTTCCAAGCACTTTAGCACCACCAGCTACTGTGGCGGCAATACCTGCTAAACGAATAACATCGGATGCGCTTAAATTAGAAGCCGCAGATATAGCTTTGTCAACCAATGAGGGAGCAGGTGTTCCAGTAATTTCTACGGGAGAAACTAAATCAACCATAGGCTCTGGCGTACCAGTAATCTCTACAGGAGAAACCAAATCACTGAAAGTTTCTGGTGTTCCTGTCATTTCTACAGGAGAAACTAAATCAGAGATAGGTGCTGGTGTTCCTGTCATTTCCACAGGGGAAAGTAAATCAGTAGCAGGTGGTGGTGTGCCTGTAAGTTCTACACCAGAAACTAAACCATCTAATCCAATGTTACCAGTAGTGCCGTAAGTATTCATGCCAGCATCTAAAGCACTTAGACCTCCCGCACCACCAGCACCACTAAGCAAACTTTCTATTCCACCAATACCACTGATAATTCCAGCCAATGAAAGGGCTGCTTTAATGTCACCAGTACTAGACCTAGCTACTTTGTTTGAGTAAAAGGTAGGATTACCAGCGTCATCAAACATTACATGGTAGCCAGTAACACCCTTACCCGCCGTAGTACCGCCAAACATATTAGGGGCAGTCTTCTCGCTAGTGCTATAACCACCACTTCCTAAAGGCTTAC
>Ga0114975_10000778_pt1 | contig 23448 bp, 26 predicted proteins | sample S_130626_EF_Meta_FD_87031 | JGI IMG/M metagenome (GOLD analysis project Ga0114975, IMG submission 87031) | Freshwater microbial communities from Lake Simoncouche, Canada to study carbon cycling - S_130626_EF_MetaG | ecosystem: Environmental > Aquatic > Freshwater > Lake | place: Lake...
CCATCTGGACCAATGAGGCGAACCTCGCGCGCACGGATGCGTTCGTTGTAGCGCGGTTCACTCGGTGGCGTAACTATGACTGTTCACTTCTAAGCAATGGGCAAGCCCTCCTCTGTATCAATACCGCATGTTGCGATATTTTGCGCCAATGCGCAAAGCAGACACAGAGCGACAGAATCGCTCGCCTTCTCGACCTGTCGCAACCTCATGGCTGGACCGGTGGGGGCAAATGCCCCACTTCGCTCAGTTGACGCCAGTTAGGGTATCGGCTCATGACCTCTGACCACACCATGCCAGCAACAGATTCCCCAAAGCCAGAAATGGACGAAGGCACTGCCGAAGCCCTCGAGGCTGTCGCAGAAGCGCGTCGGCGCCTCGCAGAGGTGCCAGCAGCCATCGTTGTCGCGAACCATGCCATGGGCCTCTTTGAATTGGCCGCCATTCACTTGTCTGCAGAACCAGTGCGCCTCTCTGATGCACAGGTGGCAATTGACGCCCTTGGACTCCTAGTTGACGGCCTTGGAGAGCGACTCGGAGAACATCACGACACCCTGGTTGCCGCTCTTGGCAACATTCAGATGGTGTTTGTCCAGAAATCGTCTTCGGCTACACCGACCGAATAGAGACAGCTTCGGGACGGGCAACGCGAAAGCCAGTTCGAAACATCACTGCGCGACCAACTTCGATCGTGCGTGAACCGTCCGCGATAGACACACAATGAAACGGCCACACCCTTAAGGCTGTGTCAGTGATTTCTCCAAGGCCGTGGGCATCGTTGAATGACGTCACAGTGCCTGTGAGTTCTTCGCTCAATTCTTCCGACTGCATGAGCTAGTGGATGATTTTAGAAATCGGGATTTCGAGAAGGTCGGAAGCGCCTGCATCGATGAGGTCAGGAATCAGTGTGTTGATTCCGCGTTTCGGAACAACTGACTCAACAGCTACATCTCCGGAAGCAAGCCGAGAAACCGTTGGAGATTTAGCAGCAGGCAATAGTGCAAGTACAGCATCGAGTGACGATTCGGCAACGTTCAATTTCAACAACACTTTGTCGCGAGCCTCAAGGGTTCCGGTCAACAGTGTCATGAGCTGCTGCATTGCGTGACGCTTCACTGGGTCGGCATACGACTCTTTATTAGCAATCAATTCTGTGTAACTAGTGAGAACAGTGTCAATAATGCGAAGCCCTGAAGCGCGCAGCGCTCGTCCGGTCTCCGTGATGTCGACGACGCAATCTGCGATGTCAGGAATTTTTGCTTCACTTGCGCCATAGCTGAGACGAATTTCAGCTTTGATGCCACGTTCAGCAAAATAGCGGCGAGTCATCTCTGGATATTCAGTGGTGACACGAACTCCATCCTTCAAATCTTTTCCAGATTGGGCAGGAGACGAATCAGCAACCGCAACCACAACACGAACTGGTTGTGAAGTTGCCTTTGAGTAACGCAACTCTCCGAGGCTTACAACATCACTCGATGTTTCTTCTATCCAGTCACGACCTGTGATACCAAGATCGAAAAGACCCTCTTGAACATACGAGGCAATTTCTTGAGGCCGAAGAATTCTGACGGAATCTACACGAGGGTCGTCGATGGATGCCTTGTACTCAACCGACGATGAGCGAACCACTGTGAGATCAGCTGCGTCGAATAAAGCAAGTGTTGCGGTCTCTAGCGACCCTTTAGGTAAGACAATTTTCAGCACGTGTTGAGGCTAGCGAGACAACTGTTCAGCTCAGGGACTGTTTTACGAAGAGTTAGGAAAATTGAATGATTTCCTGGCCGCTACGTCCACGCAACCACGCCGTTGCGTCCATGGTGGCCTTGCCTTCAGGTTGAACGGTTATCAGCCGCACAGCCCCATCACGTGTGCCTACACAACCGGCCCCATCGCACTGACCAGGACTCAATGTCACTGCCTCCAGATTCATTTCAGCTTGGATGACCTTTAACCGCTGAGCCCCAATCATTGTGTAGGAACGTAAGGCTCGAACCCGACGCAACACTTCAATACTGGAAAGAGTCCAATCGAGTCGTAGTTCTTCAGCAATAACTTTTGCTGCGTACGTGGTTTCGCCCTGCTGTGGGATTCCTTGACCTAAACCGCTGTTCAATGTCTCCAAGAGAAGTTCAGCACCAAGACGTGCGAGGTCAGCAGTGAGCTTTTCAGTTGTATGTGAGTCATTGATCTCGATCTGCCGTTCAGCAAATACATCGCCGGTATCAAGAGTCTCTTCCACATTCATGATGCATACACCCGTACAAATGTCCCCCGCCAAGATTGCCCGTTCAACGGGAGCAGCACCGCGCCAACGTGGCAGCAAAGAGAAATGAACATTGACCATTGGTGTGTGCGAGAGCACAGAAACCGGAATGATTTTTCCGTACGCGACAACGACACCTAACAGATCTCGGTCAGAATTTTCCTTTAGCCACGACATGTCATGAGACACATCGATTGCATTGTCGATTGCTACTTGCTTCACAGGGCTCGGAGCTGTTGACGAACCACGCCCACGTCGGGCATCAGTTCGCGTTACGACATGAGCAATTTCAAAACCATTACGTATCAACTCTGACAGGATCGTTGCGGCGGCGGCTGGAGTACCGAGAAAAACGAGAGGGCGAGCCTCACGAGTCATGACTACTTCAATCCGATATGGCGGGTCTCTCCCTCAGAGGTTCCCCCATCAGCAATGCGCTTGTATTCAGTCAATGCTTCTTCACGTTGATCAGGTGTCATGCGTTCGAACATCAAGACTCCGTTCAAGTGATCTAGTTCGTGTTGAAACAAGCGAGCCAACAACTCATCAGCTTCGATCTGGATTGTGTTTCCACCAAGATCGACAGCTTCGAGCAGAACCTCTTTGGGTCGAAGCATTTCGACATACAGACCAGGAATCGATAGACAACCTTCGTCGTAGACCCACTCGCCACGCGATTCGACTATTCGAGGGTTCAACAGTGTTACTGGTTCACCATCGACGTCATATACGAAAATCTGCTTCTGAACTCCGATTTGTGGAGCAGCTAACCCGAGACCAGGCGCTTGATACATGGCCTGAAGCATGGCCTGAGAGAGGCGCACGATTTTCCCGTCGATATTCTCGACTTGCTCAGCTACTGATGTGAGAACAGGATCTCCGAAGGTGCGAATGTCATAGGCCACAATCTGAAAGGCTACCTGCGGAGACAACATGCCAAAGAACACCCCCTCATCATCAGATCCCCAGCACTATTTTTCAGAATCGCCAGAGTCTGTCTCACGCCGCAAAGAGTTTGCCGTAACTGGAACTGACGGAGAATTGACACTTTCCACGGATGCAGGAGTTTTTAGTCAGCATGGTCTCGACAAAGGGACCTCAGTGTTTCTAGAAGTAATGACTAAACATGACTGCGCGCCAGTTGAGCCCGGATCATTTCTCTGCGATATCGGATGTGGCTCTGGTGCCATAGCGCTCACCCTCGCAACTCGTTACCCAGAATGCACGGTCTACGCAGTCGATACCAACAAACGCGCCCGAGACATTTGCCGAGAAAATGCAACACGTAATGGCCTCACGAACGTTGTGGTGAAGGCCCCCGAAGAGGTTGACCCATCAATCAGGTTTGCGGCATTGTGGTCGAATCCACCGATTCGTATTGGTAAAGCCGCTTTGCATGATTTGCTTGAACTGTGGCTTGCACGACTCGATGCTGATGGGACTGCATACTTCGTTGTCAACAAGAACCTGGGTGCAGATTCTCTATCCCAATGGATGACAGAGCTTTCGTACCCCACCACCCGACTAGCTAGCCGCAATGGCTTTCGCGTTCTAGAAACGAAAGCTCGAACTTAGAAACGATATGGATCCACGTGAATACGCACCGCAGTTCCAAATTCTGATCTGATGAGGGAAATTGCGGTGTCAAGTTCTGAGCGAGATGCGGCGCGGAGAAGAACAGCATCTCCGTCTCTGGCCGTATGTGTCCCTGCAGGCAGAGTGATCTCCGTCAATGCTCGTGGAGCGGTTATCTGCACTCGAGCAATGGCGCCAAACGGAGGAAGCATCATCGCTCGTCGTTGAGCGGTGTCGGCTTCGCCCCACTTTTGCAAAGCGGTAGACACATCGGTGTGAGACAAAGCAACAATAAGAGGGTTGTCAACCTGGCGAGTCTGAATGACCAATGTTCCTTTGGCGCCCACCATGCGTGCAGCTTTAGCAATCATTGACAACACTTCGTGTGCACCAGTCATTCGAGGAGCTCCGAGATCGCGATCGATATCAGCAAACACAACCGTGTCAGCAGTAGGAATCCGATGAAGAACTGCTTCAGTTCCTATGAACACAGTCCCCTTGCTCCAATCATCCGGCGAGTCAGACGAAATCTCTATTACTGGATTACGAGTAGACGCCTGAATCTGTGACACCAACTGAGATACTCCTCCACGTGGAACAGTGAAAGAAGCGCGGCCACATGCCAAACAAACTCCGCCATGCATTACCTCACAGCGCACGCACCACAGATTGTTGTCATCGTCATACGTCAATAGCGAAGCACACGCAGGGCATGCCTGAACATGACGGCACGACTTGCACACGATCAGCCGCGCTTTGCCTTTGGTATTCAAAACACACACAGTTGTTTCGCCAGATGTGCCTACCGCTTCTAACAATTCGCTTGATAGCAACGACTGAGCAACGGGAACGTCAGAGAGATTGACAACAATTATTTTCGGCCAACCATTCAATGCCTCTACATGCAGAATGTGCTCACTAAAACTCAACAGCGACTGAGCCGATGGCACAGCAGAGGTGCAGATCAGCGGGACACCAGCTTTGCGTGCTCGCTCAGTTGCCACGGCCGTGGCATCCCATGCAGGTGAACGCTCTTCCTTCAATAGTTCATCGTGCTCGTCAATAACAACAACTGCGACTAAATCCGGACATGGCGCAAAAACTGCTGAACGCGTTCCAATGACTACATCCACTCCACCACGCGCGTTATCCCATTCGTCAGGCACCAACGCCGTACTGAGTCCCTTACGACGAAGGAATGCCGCCCCCATCGATGCCATCTTCTGCGATGGACAAATAACCAGCACTGGACCAACACTTGCAAGACGCAGAACCACTGCAAGTGAAGACAATGCGGGTGGCACTACCAATAGCCCACCACCGGCTTCAAATAAATCAAAAGCAGCCGCGGACACTGCGTCAGTAGCGATGTCGTCAGACTGCGTCCGTCGTGAATTAACGACTCGCTCTCGCATTCTCGGCGCAGACGCACTTGACAAAACGGAACGCCTCGACCCCCACCACCGTTCAGAGATCCACTTCGTTAATGAGATCAGTTCAGGTTCGACACCCAACCCAGATATAGAGACGATAGGCATAAGCCGATCGAGCGGAACGCCACTCGATTCGCCTTCGCCGTAGCGAGTGACATCAGTTATCCAACCACCCACGCGACGACCATTAAGCATGATGCGAACACGCGCACCAATGACTGCTCGATTCTCGAGATCAGTGGGTATGAGGTAATCAAATACCTTGTCGATACCCGATACGTCCGGGACTACCGACGCAACGAGTGGCGACTGATTGCTCAGAGTTTGACAGCGGCCTTGAAATCAGACAGACGTGACAAGGTTTCCCAAGTGAACTCTGGCTCAGGACGACCGAAGTGACCGTACGCAGCGGTCTTAGCGTAGATAGGACGCTTCAAATCAAGGTCGCGCACAATTGCACCTGGACGAAGGTCAAAGACGTCGCGAACTGCTTTTTCAATCGACTCTTCGCTGACAACGTTGGTACCGAAAGTTTCAACCAAGATGCTGATCGGTTGTGACATACCAATGGCGTACGCCACTTGCACTTCACACTTTTCAGCCGCACCGCTGGCGACAACATGCTTTGCAACCCAACGAGCTGCATATGCAGCTGAACGGTCAACCTTTGAAGGATCTTTACCGGAGAATGCGCCACCACCGTGACGACCCATACCACCGTAAGTATCAACAATGATTTTGCGACCTGTGAGACCAGTGTCAGCATGTGGCCCACCAAGAACAAATTTGCCTGTTGGGTTGATGTAGATCGCTGGATTGTCGTCTGCAAATGCTGCAGGGATGATTGGCATGATTACTTGCTCAATCAGGTCCGGACGAATTTCGGTTTCACGACTAACACCATCACGATGTTGTGTCGAGATAAGAACTGTCGACAACTTCACTGGACGGCCATCAACGTACTCAAACGTGACTTGGGTCTTTCCGTCTGGACGAAGGTATGGGATAAGCCCACTCTTACGAACTTCAGTAAGACGCTCTGCGAGACGATGCGCCAACCAAATAGGAAGGGGCATGAGGTCAGGTGTGTCGTTGCAGGCATAACCGAACATCATTCCTTGGTCACCAGCACCCTGACCATTGATGATGTCTTCGCCGCTCTTACCGCTGCGCTGCTCTTCACTGATGTCCACACCTTGTGCGATATCAGGGCTTTGCGCGTCGAGAGCCACAACAACACCACAGGTGTTTCCATCAAAACCGTATGCAGCATCGTCGTAACCAATGCGCTTGATTGCAGCGCGGGCGATAGCCGGAATGTCTACGTAAGCATCTGTCGTGATTTCACCAGACACGACACAAAGACCTGTGGTCAACAAGGTCTCACACGCGACGCGGCTGTGCGGATCAATTGCCAACAATGCATCAAGTACTGAGTCAGAGACTTGGTCTGCCATCTTGTCCGGGTGACCTTCGGTCACGCTCTCAGACGTAAAAGTGAAATTTCTCAAGGCGACTCCTTCATCATTGCGAACGATGAGTCGTCCGCACCCGTGACACGCTATCTAATACAGCGGTCGCGATGGTGTGTTTGTCTGCAAGGGGCACTTCAACAGACTCCCCAGACGCAAGCAAGATGGTGACTTCGTTCGTGTCATGGCCAAAACCAACCCGATCAGCGGATACGTCGTTAGCCACAATTAGGTCCAAATTCTTACGATTCAACTTGCCACGAGCGTTATCCACAAGGTTGCTGGTCTCGGCCGCAAACCCCACAAGGGTTTGTCCGACAGGTTTATTAGTTCCGAGGAACCCGAGAATATCCACTGTTGGTTCAAGGAGAATCTGAGGAATTCCTTCGTCCTTCTTGATCTTTCCTGCAACCGCTTGAACAGGACGGAAGTCAGCCACAGCAGCGGTCATTACAACAACATCGGATGTTGGCGCATGACGGTTGACCGCATCCAACATCTGTTGAGCAGTCTCAACTGGCACAACTGTAATTCCGGCAAGAGTCTGGCGATCAACGGTGCTGACGATGGTGACAGTTGCGCCACGCTTGTGGGCTTGTTCTGCGATTGCATATCCCTGCTTCCCGCTCGACCGATTGGCGATAACTCGCACAGCATCGATTGGTTCACGAGTTCCACCGGCCGTCACCAACACAGACGTACCCACTAAGTCTTTCTCAGAAACGCTCAACGCCGTAGTCACAGCATTGACAATGGATGCAGTATCCGCCAGACGACCCGTGCCAATGTCACCACCAGCCAGACGTCCCGATTGCGGCTCAACAATGATCACGCCACGTGAACGCAATAAAGCAATGTTGTCGACTACTGCTGGGTGTTCCCACATCTCGGTATGCATAGCGGGACAAATCACAACAGGAGCACGAGTAGCGATAAGGGTGGCGATGAGAAGATCATGAGACAGACCCATTGCATAGGCAGCAATCACTCGTGCAGTAGCTGGAGCAACAACAATGACATCAGCGTTCTGCCCGAGCCGAGTGTGCGGGATTGGTGACGCATCGTCCCACAAACTTGTATGAACAGGTTCAGAAGCAAGTGCCGACACAGTGACCGGGCCAATGAAGCGGTGAGAGTCTTCGGTCATGATTGGCGCGACATGCGCACCCGCGTCAACCAACTGCCGACACAATTCCACTGCCTTATATGCAGCGATACCGCCAGAGATTCCAAGAACGATTGAGCGACCGTGTAGAGAATTCATCACGACTTTCGGGGGGTGTGGAGCGGGAAGATCCCGAAAAACTATTCAGCGTCTGATTCGACAGCGTCAGCGACAACGTCGCCTTCGACTTCACCAAAAATGGCGGCTGCTTCAGCTTCCATCTCGTCGTATGGCAAACGTTCTACTTTGACAATCTTGTCAGCAGCAATTTCTTCGAATGCAATAGACAGAGGCTTACGAGCAACTGACGAAACCTGCGGTGGAACCATGTGTCCAAGACCCTCACCCAATTGGTTGAAGTACGAGTTGATCTGACGCGCACGGTACGAAGCAAGCGTGACGAGGCTGAATTTAGAGTCAACGCGATCGAGCAAACCTTCAATGTTTGGATGAATCATGGAGTCGTTTTGACGGGACATGGTGGACCTCCGAAGTCGGCTAAAGGTTATCGGCGTTCAGCCCGCGCCGCACCGATAATCCCCTGTATCTCAGCGACTGCACGCTCAAAATCATCATTTATGACCACAACATCGGCCAGCACAGCCCCCTCACGCTCTTCATCTTCTGCCTTGCGCAGGCGCTCAACGACATGATGTTCAGGGTCGCCGCGGCCTTGTAGACGACGTTGCTGCTCTTCACGAGATGGCGGACGAACGAAGACAAGTATTGCTTCAGGGTGACTTTGCTTAACTTGCTGCGCCCCATTCAATTCAATTTCAAGAACTATGTCTAAACCGGATTCAACAGATGGTCGTGGTGAGCCATACAAGTTCCCCAGAAACTCAGTCCACTCAAGAAAACCTTGATCTGCAATGTGCTGTTCGAATTCAGATCTCTGCACAAAGACATACGCATCATCTGATTCGCCGTCACGTTGAATACGAGTTGTCCATGAGCGACTCAACCACAATTTCGAATCACGTTGAATCAATGCTTCAACAATGGTTCCTTTGCCAGCACCGCCAGGTCCAGAGACAATGACAATGATTGGATCAGTCATCGTGGATTCTCCACAACGTCAATGAGAGCGCGTCGCTGTACATCAGAAATATCACGAACCCGCGCTAGAGCGGCGATACCGAGCTCAGCCATTAGACGGCGACCAGCTACTTTGCCGAGACGCGGCGATACGTCAAGCAGTTTCACTACGTACACCTGTGCCTCGCATGAGTCATGCGGGGCCTGCAACACAGTTGCCACATTGCCCCTGGAAGATTCCAACACGGCGGCAACACGAGCTGTTCGCAACTGCGCAACTACTTCCATGTCCGTGTTCGTGCTTTCCATAACCCAATGATAGTTCCACGAACACGTTTGTGGCTCTCTTATGAAAAATCAGACTTGGTGTACAGCATTTACAATGGTTGACCAGGAGGTTGCACCGAGCGCATGCGCACGAGACGCCGCCGAACAAGCAATTCGCCAGGTGGCATCTGGTCGAGCAAAGGAAGCTGTTCCGACCTGCACTGCATTTGCACCAGCCATCATCATTTCTAGTGCGTCGTCACCCGAAGCAATTCCCCCTACCCCAACGATGGCAATGTCGGGAAGGGCTACATGAATATCGTGAACCGCACGCACAGCAATGGGATGAACCGCAGGACCAGACAAGCCACCCCCACCATTACCAAGACTCCGACGTGACGTTTTCACATCAATCTGCATGGCAAGCATTGTGTTCATCACAGTGACGGCCGAGGCACCAGCATCAGAGACCGTTGTTGCAATCTCAACAATGCGATCAGTGTTTGCACTTAGCTTTGCCCACACAGGTACCTGTGACCGAGCACATACAGCCGAAATTATCTGGCCAGCGAGCGACGGGTCGTGAGCAATGATTCCACTGCGCCCCTCTAAATTCGGACAAGACAAGTTGACTTCAATGGCGGCGATTCGGTTGCCAGCAGCAACCAATTGTTCTGCAGCTAGTACGTACTCGTGAACAGTACGGCCCCAAATGCTCGCAATAACAACTGCTTCTTCCGACTCAAGTTTTGGAAGCGATTCGTGAATCCAAGACACAACACCAGGCCCCTGTAGTCCAACAGCATTCATCATGCCGCTTGCTGCAACATGCACGCGTGGCGATGGATTGCCAGGCCATGGTTCATGAAACAAACTCTTCACGACTACTGCACCGAGACGACGCAGCGGCATGTACCCAGAGAGTTCTGTGTCGTGACCACTTGTCCCTGATGCAGTCATGAATGGATTAGCGAGAAGGACTCCGCCAACATTTACGCCACCCATGGCATCGAGATAACGCGCACTGCGTCGCATTGTCATGCTCGGCCGTGATATTCCTGCAGTGATCTCACTTCGACCTCGCTTGAACGTTGCTCCCACAAACCATTGACAGCCGCCAAGGCTGCTTCAACAGTTGTTACTGACGATACGCCATTTGCATTAGCTGCTTTACGAATCGCTTCACCATCTTGACGAGAGCCACGTCCGTGAGGAGTATTGACCACAAAACTGATCTCACCATTAGCTACCAATGCAGCTGCATTCTCAAGAGCGGATCCTTCAATCTCTGAAAGCTTTCCGACAATGCGATCAACCGGCAGACCGAACTTGGCTAAGTAGTTAGCGGTTCCCGTTGTTGCAGCAACTCCGAGACCCAGATCTCGCAATCGTTTAGCAACAACAATTCCCGCTGGCTTGTCACCATCATTGAATGACAAGAACACCATGCCAGACGTTGGCAGAACGGTTCCTGCAGCAGTTTGTGATTTAACAAATGCACGACCAAAGGTTCTGTCAATTCCCATCACTTCGCCGGTTGAACGCATCTCTGGCCCAAGAGCCGTATCAACTTCAGGGAAACGATTAAAGGGCAACACTGCTTCTTTCACCGACACATGACCGCCAGTTACTGGTGGCACCAGAAGCCCTTCAGTTCGCAACTCAGCGAGCGTTGCACCCAGCATCACGCGGCTAGCCACTTTGGCCAACGGCACACCTGTTGCCTTAGCAACGAATGGCACCGTACGAGATGCGCGAGGGTTTGCTTCGATGACAAAGACCGTTGTTCCAAGAACTGCGAACTGCACATTGATAAGACCACGCACATCTAGAGAGTTAGCAATAGAGGTTGTGTACGCACTAATGACTTCAACAACCCACGCTGGAAGAGTTTGTGGCGGAATTGCACAAGCTGAGTCACCTGAGTGGACACCAGCTTCTTCCACGTGCTCCATGACTCCACCAATGAGAACCTCACCGGTGTGGTCGCGAATTGCATCGACGTCAACTTCAGTTGCATCTTCTAGGAAGTGGTCAATAAGGACTGGACGTTCAGCAGATAGCCCGCCTTCCTTACCGAGACTTCCGTCTCGCGCCATTTGATCCATTGCGCTTTCCAAAGCTTGCGCGTCATGAACGATCTGCATTGCTCGTCCACCAAGCACATAGCTAGGACGCACCAGCACCGGATAACCAACACGCTGAGCAATAACGCTTGCTTCTGCAAACGTAACCGCGGTGCCACCTGGAGGCTGCGGAATTGATAGTGAATCGCACAGCTGATTCCACTTCTCACGGTCCTCTGCAAGGTCAATTGAATGAGGAGAAGTTCCAGCAATGAGCGATGGGTCAATGAGTCCCGACAACTTCAACGGTGTTTGACCACCAAGACCAACGATTACCTTTGGAGCGACTCCACCAGACGCAAGCGTCTCTGCGGCAATGACATTCAAGACATCTTCACGCGTCAATGGTTCGAAGTAGAGGCGATCAGAAGTGTCGTAGTCAGTTGAAACTGTTTCTGGGTTGCAGTTGACCATGACGGTCTCATACCCGGCAGCACGTAAAGCGAAACTTGCATGAACACAGCAGTAATCAAATTCAATTCCTTGACCAATACGGTTCGGTCCTGAACCAAGAATGATTACTCGTGGCTTGCTAGACGGACGTACTTCGTTTTCATCCTCATACGTTGAATAGTGATAGGGCGTCTGTGCGTCAAATTCTGCACTGCACGTATCAACTGTCTTGTATGTGGGGATGATTCCCAGTGATTCACGATACGAACGAACTGCCATTTCGTCTTCTTTCAAGACATATGCAAGTTGACCATCGGAGAACCCAAGACGTTTAGCGCGGCGTACCTCATGACGACTCAATTGAGTAAGGGACTTGCCTTCCAACGAATGACGCTCATCAATGATGATCTGCATTTGGTCAAGGAACCACACATCAATTTTGGTTGCATCGTGAACCTGATCGACACCCATGGCTCTGTTGAGAGCCTCACCAACTTGGAAGATTCTCTCAGGGGTTGCAATAGATGCCTTCTTCAAAAGCTCCGCATCACTGAGACCGTCATACAAAGATTCTCCACTGTCACAGTTCAGACCTAGTCTGCCCTGTTCAAGTGACCGGAGACCTTTTTGGAGGCTTTCAGGAAAGGTGCGTCCGATAGACATCACTTCACCAACGCTCTGCATTTGAGTACCCAACACTCCGGATGTGCCTGGAAGTTTTTCAAAGGCCCAACGCGGAATCTTTGTCACCACATAATCAATGGTTGGTTCAAAACTTGCTGGGGTCATCTTCGTGATGTCGTTCGGAATCTCATCAAGCGTGTAACCGACTGCAAGTTTGGCCGCAATCTTTGCAATAGGAAATCCTGTGGCTTTTGAAGCCAAAGCAGAAGAACGAGACACGCGAGGGTTCATTTCAATTACGACGAGATCACCATTTGCGGGATTCAATGCGAACTGAACGTTCGAGCCACCTGTTTCCACACCTACACGACGAATACACGCGAACGCCGCATCACGCATCTTCTGGTACTCCACATCAGACAAAGTCTGTGCGGGAGCAACTGTTATTGAGTCGCCCGTGTGTACACCCATGGGATCAAAGTTCTCAATACTGCAGATGATGACGCAGTTATCTGCATGATCACGCATCACTTCCAGTTCGTATTCCTTCCAACCGACAATTGAAGTCTCAACAAGGATTTCCCGAATCGGACTTGCATCAAGTCCGTTCGATGCAAGCTTCAAGAACTCTTCCATCGTGTTTGCAATTCCAGTACCGCGTCCACCAAGGATGTATGCAGGACGAATGATGACGGGAAGGCCAATTTCCTTCAAGACTTCTGTTGCCTCGTCCATGTCGTGAGCGATGCCACTGTGAGGAACTTTGAGGCCGATTTCGATCATCGCTTGTTTGAACTTGTCACGGTCTTCAGCAGTGGCAATTGCTTCAGCATTTGCACCAATGAGTTCTGGAGTACCCGGAACACCAACAAGACCTTTTTCAAACAAGGCCATGGCGAGGTTGAGTCCAGTTTGACCACCAAGAGTTGGCAGAACAGCATCTGGTTTTTCACGTTCGATGATGCGGGCCAAGATCTCTGGAGTCAACGGCTCGATATAGGTGCGGTCAGCAAAGTCTGGGTCCGTCATGATGGTCGCAGGGTTCGAGTTAGCAAGGATGACCCTGTAGCCCTCTTCCTTCAACACACGACACGCCTGCGTACCTGAATAGTCAAACTCACAGGCTTGACCAATGACAATTGGACCAGATCCAATGATGAGAATTGTGTGTAGATCATTGCGACGAGGCATTATTTTTTCTCCATGAGTTCTGCGAATTGTCCGAATAGATAGTGACTGTCATGTGGACCGGGCCCTGCTTCAGGGTGATACTGCACACTGAAGGCACGAAGGTCGCGCAAGCGCATTCCTTCATTGGTGTGGTCATTGAGATTCACATGCGTGATGTCTGCAACACCCGACAATGAATCGGGGTCAACACAGAAGTTGTGGTTTTGACTTGTGATCTCCACGGTTCCGGTCGCAATATGACGGACAGGATGATTTGCACCATGGTGACCGAATGGCAACTTGAAGGTGTGACCACCAAATGCTCGGGACAACAACTGATGACCGAGACAGATTCCAAAGGTCGGCGTGCCCGCTTCCACAATTGAACGAATTGCTTCTGTAGCCCCCTTCACCATTTCCGGGTCACCAGGACCATTCGACAAGAACACCCCTGAAGGCGACAAAGAGAGCACCTCTTCGGCGCTCATACTGGCAGGAACAACTGTCACTGTTGCGATTTCAGAAAGATGACGAAGGATTGTGGTCTTGATACCAAAGTCGTATGCGACCACATTGAACTTGCCGTTGCCGACTGTGTACGGCTGCGGAGTTGTTACTTCTGACACCAGATCAATACCTGATGTTCCTTTTTCATTCTTTGCTGCAGCAAGCAGAGCAGCTTGGTCTGCAGTTCCAAATGCACCGCGCAATGATCCGGAGTCACGAAGTAAACGTGTGAGACGGCGAGTGTCAAGCCCTGCTACTCCAGGAAGCTTTTGTGCTTTCAACATTGCATCAAGACTTGATTCGCTGCGCCAATTGCTGTGACGACGAGCCATGTCACGCATGATGACTCCACGAGCAAACGTCCCGCGCGATTCAGAGTCAATAGGAGTCACGCCATAGTTACCAATGTGCGATGTAGTGAACGTTATGATCTGACCTGCATATGACGGATCAGTGAAGACCTCTTGATAGCCGGTGAGTGCAGTATGAAACACAACCTCTCCAGCTGCGATGCCGTTCTCTGGCACATACCCCACTGCTTCTCCTTCAAAGACAGAACCGTCTTCGAGCACGAGTGCAATATTTGTAATGTCGGTACTCACGCGAGTGCCTTCCCTTCCTGCACGACCAGTTGGCCGTTGTAGATCGTGTGCCGCACGCGGCCACGAAGTTCCATGCCGTGATACGGCGTATTAGTGCTGCGACTTGCAATCTCATCGCGAGACACCGACCACACTGTGGTTGTATCCCATACTGCGATGTGAGCTGGTTCCCCGACCGCAATCGGGCGACCTTGATGGTCAGAGATGTTTGCAATGACTGCAGGGTTCCATGACATCAGTGAGGCAATCTTCTGCGGTGTCAATGCGATTGCGGTGTTAACAACGCCGAGCGCTGTTTCGAGACCCAACATTCCAGGCGGAGCCGTATCGAGTGTTTGCTCTTTAGTGTGACCAGCGTGTGGAGCATGGTCCGTAGCGATTGCATCGATCGTTCCGTCAGCAAGGCCTTCGTGCAGAGCTGAGATATCAGCCATGGTGCGCAACGGTGGATTGACCTTGAAGATTGGATCAAAACCTACGAGCAGTTCATCGGTAAGCGATATGTGGTGAGGAGTAACTTCAGCAGTCACTGGGAGCCCCTCAGCCTTTGCAGCCCGAACCAATTCAACACTTCCCTTTGTAGAAAGATGCATAAAGTGCTCACGAGCACCCGTCATGCGCACAAGTTGAATGTCGCGCCGAACCATCTCTTCTTCAGCTGCTGACGGCCAACCAGGCACACCCATCGTTGAACAACACGCTCCGTCGTGCATCACTGCGCCAACGGTCATACTTGCAACTTCACAATGCTGCGAGATGGTCAGATTCAATCGCTTTGCCACCATAAGGGCGCGCTGCATTACTAGGGCGTCTTGTACCCCGGTGCCATCGTCAGTGAACAACGTGACACCTTCATTGGCAAGCTGTTCAAAAGGAACTAGCTGCGCACCGAGGCGACCAATAGTTATGCATCCAGACGGAATAACTTCACAGAGACCAACAGCACGGCCGCGTTCACGAACGAACTGAACTGTTGCCACATTGTCTTGAGCGGGGTCAGTATTTGGCATCGCTACAACTGCCGTGAACCCGCCGAGCGCAGCAGCCCGACTCCCCGATTCAATTGTCTCAGCCTCTTCTTTGCCCGGTTCACGCAAGTGCGTATGAAGATCAACGAAGCCAGACGAAACGTAGCAACCAGTTGCCTCGAGGACGATGTCTCCGGTAAGTGTTTCGCCTACGGCTTCAATGACACCATTCGTGATGCGAACATCAGCCACGAACATGGCATCAGGATTCACCACCGTTGCGCCACGAATCACTATTGACTTACCTGTGGCGTTCATGCTTCGACTCCGTTCTGCAAAGTGGTCGTAGCGTCGCCGCCAAGGAGACTGAACAGCACAGCCATGCGGACAGAGATCCCATTCGTAACTTGTTGCAAAATGCGCGAGCCAGGCACCAAAGATGGATCAACAATCATTTCAACGCCTCGGTTGATGGGACCAGGGTGAAGAAGCAATGCATGACTTTGCATCCGTGCGGCGCGCTCGGGTGTCAAAGCGAACAATGAACTGTATTCACGAAGACTTGGCATCTGTGCTGCATCCATTCGTTCTCGTTGAATACGAAGCATGTACACCACATCAACAACGTCAACGACATCGTCGAGAGAGTCAGCCGTCGATACACCCCACCCGTCGAGCGAACTTGGCAAGAAAGCTGCTGGAGCAACCAAGACAACCTTCGCACCTAGACGCGTAAACACGTCGATATCGCTGCGAGCAACTCGTGAATGTTTGATATCGCCAACAATCGCCACAGTGCGTCCCTGCATCGAATTCAATTCATTGAAGTTACGCGTGATTGTGTATGCATCTAACAGAGCCTGTGTTGGGTGTTGGTGCCAACCATCACCAGCATTAACAACCGCAGCATCTGTCCATTTGGTGATTTGTTGTGGTGCACCACTTGATTTGTGCCGAATCACAAATGCATCGACGCCCATCGCGGACAATGTTTCAATGGTGTCGCGCAGACTTTCACCTTTATTCACGCTTGATGAACTGGCAGTAAATGTCATCACTTCAGCAGAAAGTCGTGTCGCCGCTGTCTCAAAACTAAGGCGAGTTCGCGTTGAATCTTCAAAGAACACACTTGCCACCGTGCGACCACGTAACGCTGGCACTTTGGGTACTGCGCGTGAATTGATTTCGGCCATGTGATCGGCCATCGCCAAAATCGAGACAATGTCGTCGGTACTGAGATCACGAGTGGACAAAAGATGCTTCATGACGCAACCCCCGAAGCAGCCACCACAGTAACTCCGTTAGGTCCGACACTTACTTCGTCCGAAAAATGCGTCGGAATGTTCTTTCCGACATAATCAGGCCGAATAGGCAATTCTCGATGTCCGCGATCAACCATTACCGCTAACTGCACAGCTCGTGGACGCCCGTGGTCATTCAGTGCTTCTAAGGCAGCACGAACGGTACGCCCGGTGAACAGCACGTCGTCAACTAGCACGACAGTGCGACCTGTTAGGTCGACAGGAATATCAGTAGGTGCTGAGAGAACTATGGGGCGAAGGCTGAAGTCATCTCGATACATAGAGATATCTACAGCTCCGAGCGGGACCGAGACGGATGGAGAGATGTGAGCGATGTTCTCATGCAGTCGGGCCGCGATCCATGTTCCGCCTGTCTGCATGCCGACAATAACCACGTCTGACAAATCAAGGTTTCGCTCAACAATCTCGTGAGCGATGCGCTTCAACGCCTTATCGACATCAGCAATGCCGAGAATCTCGGATGAGGCTGTCGATGTAGAGCTCATTGCGAGCAATCCAACGAAAGGACAGGCATGAAAAACGCCCCTCGCGAGGGGCGTGCGTACATGAAGAATCGAGCCATATTGTCCTTCCGTTCGAGCCTCACAGGACTCGTTTTACGGTTTCCAATACTGTAGCACGCCGGCAGCGCGGTGCGCTAGGGGAAGTTTCCTACAGTGCGGGGCGAACTGTCTTTGCCACGGCGGCGAGGACACCATTGACGAATCGTCCGGAGTCGTCCGTCGAGAATCTCTTTGCCAATTCCACAGCTTCATCTATCACTACAGCAATTGGCACATCAAGACGTGAGGTCAATTCGAAAATGGCCAGACGAAGGATGGCCCGGTCAAGTGCCGGCATGCGATCGATTGCCCAACCTTTTGCGTGGGCCACGATTGCCTCGTCAATGGATACGCGGTTGGCCTCAATGCCATTCAGTAACTCGCCAGTCAAGTCTGCAGATGCGACTCCCCTGTCTGCCAGCAATTCGAGAGGCGACATAGAACGCTGTTCTGATTCGTAGAGGAAAATAACTGCCTGCTCGCGAGCATCAGTTCTTTCATCACTTGCGCGGAAAGATTCCGGATCGCGCGCCATTAGACGCGTGTGACGTAATCGCCGGTGCGAGTGTCAACCTTTACTTTGTCGCCCACGTTCACAAACAATGGAACTTGAATGACTTTTCCGGTCTCAAGAGTGGCTGGTTTGCGTGCACCCGAAACTCGGTCACCTTGAACACCAGGTTCAGTGTCAGTGATAACCAATTCGGCAGATGCTGGAATTTCAACCGTGATGATTTCACCGTTGTGATAGGCAATGATCGCCATTGCTTGTTCTACGAGGTAATCCGCGGCCTCACCGAGAGCTGCCGGAGTAACGGTCATTTGGTCAAATGACTCTGTGTCCATGAATACGAAGTCGTCACCGTCTTTGTACAAGAACTGCATGTCACGCTTGTCAAGAATCGCTTGTTCAACACGAATACCCGCATTGAAGGTTTTTTCTAATACATTGCCGTTCTTCAGGTTGCGCAACTTGGTGCGCACAAAGGCTCCACCTTTTCCAGGCTTCACGTGTTGGAATTCGACAACGGTAAAGAGTCCGTTGTCGAGTTGGAGTGTGATTCCGTTTTTCAGATCGTTCGTGGTGATCGCGGGCATGTGAGGTCCTTGGGGGTGTGCGTAAGAATTCGGCACGAATCGCCGGTGACAACGACCAAATCTTCGATTCGAACGCCGCCTACCCCACCACGATAGAGCCCAGGCTCGACTGTCACCACCTCATTGACGCCAAGGACAGCTGTACACCGGGGCGAAAGGATGGGCTGTTCGTGGATATACAGGCCTATTCCATGCCCTGTGCCATGAACGTACTCATGGTCGACTCCTTCTCGAAGGAACACCGCCCTCGCTGCCGCGTCTACGGCCGCTCCGACTATTCCGACCTTCACAGAAGCGATGCCCGCCGCTTCAGCCTCAATAACCAACTCAAACATCCGTTGATATTCGACCGACACATCCCCGACGCGAATGGTTCGAGTCATGTCACTCTTGTACCCCTGCACCATTGCTCCGAAGTCAATGACGACTCCGTGACCATCTTCCACAACCGCATCCGATGGTTCATGATGTGGTCTTGCACCCAGAGGGCCAGTTGCAACAATCGTGTCGAAAGCAACATCATCTGCGCCTGCTTCGCGCATGAGATGGTCAAGTCGATTCCGAATTTGCTTTTCAGTTTTACCTGCCAAGCCGTCTGCGACAACCATCGCTAAGGCATCGTCAGCAATTCCTGCAGCAACTTCAATAAGGGAGATTTCGGATTCATCTTTGACCCGACGAAGGTCGTCGAGTTGGGTGCGTTCACTCACAACAGTGCAATGACTTTGCAACACACTCATGAAGTGCGCAGTGAGGTGTGTCGGATCAACTGCCACAGTCGATGATCCAACAATTCGTGCGATCATCTCATCTGTAGACACATCGGGAACAACTCTCTCAATGTGCACCGAAGCACTCGAAGCTGTGGTCTCGTCTACCGCACGCTCGAAATAGCGCCCGTCAACAAGTAGCCATGCCTCATGATTCTTGCGAGACACCAGCAGTTGAGCAGTACCGCCAGTGAATCCGGTGAGCCATCGAATATCTTCGACACGAAGCACGAGAACATACTCTGCTCCATCAGTAGTGACGAGACGAGAAAGACGACTCGAGACATCCATTATTGAACAGCTAATTCCACCAACGCCTCGACAGCCAGGGCATAACCCAACCCACCGAAACCAGAAATGGTTCCATTGACAACTGGGGACAAAACACTGACATGTCGAAACTGTTCACGAGCGCCAGGATTCGATAAATGAACTTCAACGATGTTGCCGGGATACGACTTCAGCGCATCATGCACTGCCCAGGAATAATGAGTGAAGGCGCCTGCATTGATAATGATGCCTTCTGCTTTGCCGTTGGCTGCATGAATTGCATTCACCATTTCGCCTTCAGTATTTGTCTGAACGTGCTCAACCAAAATGCCATGCGTTGATGCAGCAGCAACAACCGTTGCCACATGGTCTGCCAATGTGGCATGACCGTAGACCTCCGGTTCACGAGTACCAAGCAAATTCAGATTTGGACCATGTATGAGAAGGATGGACGACAATGACATATCAGCCACCGTACTCTGCCCAGGTCACCTGATCGATGGAATAAACGATGTGAGACTGACCCCACCACCCTGGGGTGTTCGGATGGTCGAAATCTAAATCTTCTCGGCGTTGCATTCTGATTCTCTTCATCACGGCTTCGCTCGGTGCATTAGTGCGGGTCGTGAAAGAAAAGATCTCCGAGATTTGATGTTCTTCGAATCCGATTCGCAATGATTCCCTCGCCGCTTCAGATGCATAACCCTTGCCCCACGCCCATGGTGCAAGTCGCCAACCCACTTCAATACAGGGCGTAAATGTGGTTGTAAAAGCGGCACGCGCCAAACCAGTGAATCCGGCAAACAATCCTTCAGCTTCTAGTGCCCAGAGACCGAAACCATTTTCAATATGACCCTGTATCTGTCGTTCAACGAAACCGACACAATCGTCATAGGTCATGACCGATGGGAAAAATCTCATCACCTGTGGGTCCGCACACATCTGAAAGAACGGTTCGATGTCTGCCTCTGTCCATTCACGCAACACCAGTCGCTCGGTGCGATACATGGCTACCCCAGGCGAGTAATGAGGTCCGTGAGGGCTTCGCGAATCTTGGTGTCGGTTACACCGGACACCACCTCAAGACCAGTAACTGAATCAAGAACAAAGGTGATCGAATCGATTGCTTTCTTGTCTCTACCCATATCAATGATGAGCTGGTCCGGGGTAATCCCGTTCGGCAGCGCATGACGCAGGCCGTACACACCGTGCACAACTTCGTAATGCTGATCAACGCGAGCGGAATCGATCCGACCCATACGGTGCGCAAGATGAGCCGCATACAACAAACCGATTGCCACAGCTTCTCCGTGCGCGATAGAAAAGTCGGTTGCGATCTCCAACGCATGAGCCAGTGTGTGTCCATAATTCAGAAGCGCACGAATACCGCCTTCTCGCTCATCAGCAGACACGATGTCGGCCTTAATACGAACACAGCGCGCAATTCGGTCAACCATCGACAATGAACTCAAGTCCTCACGAACAATGAAGTGATACTTCGCCATTTCGCCTAGACCGCAGCGCATTTCGCGATCAGGCAAGGTGCCAAGAGCATCCATTTCACACACAACGCCGTGCGGCTGCCAATATGCGCCTACAAGGTTTTTACCTTCGGCAATATTGACGCCTGTCTTACCGCCAACAGCAGCATCAATCATGGCCAGTAGCGATGTAGCGACATGCACAACCGGTATTCCACGGTGATACGAGGCTGCAGCGAATCCGGCAACGTCAGTGACCATTCCGCCACCTACCGCGACAATCACATCTCCACGAGTAAGACCAGATTGAGAAAATTCACGACACAAGCGCTCAATGGTGGTGAGAGTCTTATGACCCTCCCCTTCTCCGATGACATGCGTTGAAACCGCAAGGCCTCCAAATGTCGGGATGTACTTTGTCGGTATTCCCTCTTGGGTCACTATCGCAACTCGGCGCGCTGATGGTGGAATCATGCTCTTGGCGTGCGACAGCACGCCGTGACCAACAACTACGGAATATGAACGATCGCCCAGGTTGACGATCTCTTCTACTGCATCACTCATGATCATTTCCTACAAATTCTTCTTGCTCGTCAAGTGCATCGATTAACAAATCAACAACTGATTCAATACTGCGATCCGATACGTCAATAACAATGTCCGCAACCGAAGCATAGAGCGGACCACGATCTTCAGACATCTGTGTCAATGTCCCCATTCGGTCATTATCAAGCAATGGACGGTGAACACCTTTAGCGGTGCGTTCCGCAAGAACTTCCAGACGTGCGTGTAGCCAGACCACTACAGCAGTGCCGGCATTTCGCGCCCGGTCGAGCAATTCCCTATTCTGCTCACGCACAACAACACCACCGGCACCCGCGATGATCGGACTTCCTGGACGAGACAGACACTCGCGCAAGACTTCCGATTCAAGTTCACGAAAGGCAGCTTCTCCGGACTGTGCAAAAATCTCACGTACTGACCGACCATCTCGAGACTCAATCAATTTGTCCGTGTCAAGAAGCTCAACGTGACGATGTTCTGCAAGCAACCTGGCAACTGTGGTCTTTCCCGTACCCATAAGTCCAACAAGGACAATGCAGGGTTCTGAACGGGTCACGACTCTAGTGTTGCTCGAAATGACGTTGCGTTGCGAACGAATTCGGAAAGCGAGTCTCCGCCGAACTTGCGTTGCGCCTCTGCGGCAAGCACTAACGCAACCATTGTCTCGGCAATAACACCCATCGCTGGAACTGCCGTGACGTCTGTGCGCTCTTTGAAACTGACAGTTTCTTCTTTAGTCACCGTGTCAACGGTCTTCAGAGTTGGCTTATTCAAAGTTGCTAGTGGCTTCATTGCTGCACGCACGATAAGAGGTTCACCCGTTGTGATTCCACCTTCTGTGCCACCTGAACGATGACTCTCACGTACATAACGATGTTCTGTTGCGTCCCATGAAATGGGGTCATGGGCTTGACTGCCACGAAGACCGGCAACTTCCCATCCATCGCCAATTTCGACACCTTTAACAGCTTGAATGCTCATGATTGCCTGTGCCAACAAAGCATCGATCTTTCGATCCCAATGAACATGACTGCCCAGACCAATTGGCACACCGTGTGCAATGACTTCCACGATGCCGCCAAGTGAATCACCTTCGCGAGCAGCAGCCTTAATAGCTGCGATCATTGCATCTTCGCCTGTCTTAGAAAAACAACGCACTTCTGAGGCATCAATAGCAGCGAGATCAGCCATCGTGGGCAATGCAACTGCAGGGGCAGCTGCGTCTCCCATGCGCACAACGTGACTGAGAACACCAACACCAAGGTGCGACAACAACTGCTTTGCCAACGCTCCTGCAGCAACACGAGCAGCTGTTTCACGGGCGCTTGCACGTTCGAGTACGTCACGCGCATCTGTAAAGCCGTACTTCTGCATTCCGACAAGATCTGCATGACCTGGACGCGGCTGCGTCAAAGGAAACTCAGTTGCTCCTGGCTCTGGAGACATTTCTGCGTGCCACTTATCGCTACGAAACCATTCGGAGTTTTGAATTTCGATTGAGACCGGAGAGCCGAGTGTGCGGCCGTGACGAACTCCGCCAACCAAAGTGACGCGATCTTCTTCAAAGCGCTGACGAGGGCCTCTTCCATACCCGAGGCGACGGCGAGCTAATTCAGTTTCGATATGTTCAGCCAAAATGGGGAGGCCCGCAGGAAGACCCTCAACAATTACTGTGAGGGCGCGACCATGAGATTCACCGGCTGTCAGGTACCTAAGCACGGTTTTCAGACTACTTGCGGCGAGCGGAAAGTTCCCGCTCTGCAGCTAATCGCATCGCAGATGAGTCGGAGAATTCCCC
>Ga0114975_10000779_pt1 | contig 23432 bp, 8 predicted proteins | sample S_130626_EF_Meta_FD_87031 | JGI IMG/M metagenome (GOLD analysis project Ga0114975, IMG submission 87031) | Freshwater microbial communities from Lake Simoncouche, Canada to study carbon cycling - S_130626_EF_MetaG | ecosystem: Environmental > Aquatic > Freshwater > Lake | place: Lake...
TATACAATAAATAAAAAAAAAAGTAAATACTATGGCAGCAATTCAAATTGGGAAATATAAAAGACCGGGTATCTTCTTTGAGGAGTTTGACCAGTCGATTATACCAAATCCGGTAGTGCCTGGGCTTAACATACCCCCTACACTTGTAGTTGGTTACTCCAAGAAAGGACCAGTTAATACCCCAGTGTTAATTTCAAATCTTTCGGATTTAGAACAGGTTTTCGGTCCGCTAGACAGAAACCTAGAAAGAAAGGGTTCTTTCTTTCACAGAACAGTATCTAAGATGTTAGAATCTGGTACTGTTTTAGCTATGAACCTATTAGCTACTAATGATACATTAGATAAAATCGAATATAGGTCATTATCAACATCAACTGATAAGAGTAATAGTTCTTTAATTGAAATTCCTTACAGAAAAGTACACGATACTTCAAGTTTCTGGAAGAAAGATACTATCACTTTCATCGATACAGTTGCTAGTGAAGTAGATGGTGCGGATAGACTTTTCCACCTTACAAACTTATCTAATAGATATGTTAGTGTGTTCATATTTAAGTCTAAATTAACTGGGTTTAATCAACCATTGTTACAATACTATGGTACAGCTGATAAGGTTCCATCTTTTGTGAATCAATTGGATTTTGCCGCTGATTACTTAGTTGACGTTTTAATAGTTGGTGGTGATTGGTCAAATTATGCAGAACTATCTGTTGACATACAATGGTCAGCATATTTTGATTCAACTGGTCTTAGAAAAGATAGAGTTTCCGCTTTTGCACAAGATAGAAATGTTAACACCCTCGGTTTCTATGAAGGTTGTTCTTTAATTCCTTATTTCAGAGATGAAAATGGAAGAAATATCTTCATTGAGACTATTGTCAATGCTGATACTGATAGAACTGGTGTGTTTTGCGCATTCAATTCTGATAAATTAGAAGGTGAATTTCCTAATGGAATGGTTGACTTATTGGGTAACAATTTGGCTGCAAACAATTCATTAATTGATAACGAACAAGATGAAATCAACTTCTTATCATATAACGAATCAATCACAGAGCAAAATTTATATTCAACTGTTTATTTAGATACTGCTGGTGGATCAACTGGACAGAATGTAGCTGCTTTTGGACCATCACTTGGTGGGGCAAGATCTTATCAGTGGCAAGGTGCTACTGCAAGAACTGCTTGGACATCAGAAGGAATTGTACAAGGTGTTATCTTTGGTACTACAGCATCATCTGGGCCAAATGTAGCTGGATTTACATCATCTTCTACTATGATTGTTACATTCCAAGCTGGAACAGTTTCTTTGGGTGGCACAACTTCTCAACCATATTTTGTTTCAGGTGGTTCTCAAGTATTAGTTGGTGGTGGAATTACTTCTCCAACTATCTACACTTTTTCAATTGCCGCTTCTGATTATGCAACAGCTGCTAGTACACAAAGTTTTGTTAGTGCATTCTACTTAGATTCTACTGGTTCTATTAGTAAGTTACAAGGAACATTAGCTAATAGTACACCACCATCTGTAGCAACTACTGATGTGGTTTTGGGTTATGTTTCTTATGATTTATCACCAATTGGTACATTGGGTAATCACTCATATACTCCAATTACAATTACAGCTAACCAGGTTTTTGAAACAGGTTTCTTTGATTTACAAAACACTTCAGACTTCACAGTTACTGACTTAGGATCTGGTGTTATTACAGTAACATTTATTGGTACTAGTGTTACTCCAGACCCAAGTGCATACGTTAGTTATAGAAAAATTAAACTATTTAATTTCTTAGTTGGTATGTTAGATTCAACAAATGTTTCTAAAATGGCAATGTTAGCAAATGTGTCAACTGGCGAAAAAGTTTCATTAGTAAATGCTTCAATCTCTAACATTATTACCTCAACATCTGCTGAGAAATCTTTCAGATTAGATTTAGGAACAGGAACTACCCCTACCGCAGTTTCTGCTGGTAACTTGGTATTCTACAAACTAGATAATGAATTTATACCTGGAACACTTGGATATGGTACTACAAATTCTGTATCTACTACTTCAAATGGTGTAGTTGCTAAATATTCCGATGCTTATTTAGACTTCTATGATGGTATTTACAATACTGGTGACTACTTCTATGCAGATTATACAGTGACACCAGGTAGGGTTGTATTCACTACTGACTCATTTAGTAATCCAGTGGTTGTATTCACAGCTTCACAGGCTTGGATTGTTAGTGGAACAGAATCTTTCATCATTCCTTCTTCTAGCACAAACTATAAGAAATTTACTTTAGTTTCAACAGGAACTGCTTCTGATATCATTGACCCAGTAACTGGACTCTCATTCAGTTCAGTATACTCTTATGTTTTAGATAAATCTACAACAGCAGAGGATTTGGGTACAGTAACAAGGATTTTTAATCCAAATGTCAAATACTACGTAGAAGGTTATATCGATGGTAATGACGATTTAACAGTTACTTTCAAAAATAGTACTCTAACAGGTACAGTGTCAGTAACACCTAACGGTCCTTTGAATATTATTTCCGATTTAACAGATCTTAAAGAAACAGTTGAAATCGTAGAACCAGCTGGATACACTCCAATTGATAACAAAGTTCTCATCTTAGGTAGTAGATACCCAACTTTAAAAACTGGTGATTTCTTACAAGCTGATGTGAATGAAGATCCAGATTATCTTTTACCAGGACAAGTAGGAAGAAGATTGACTAGAATTCTCAACAAGAGAGCTTGGTCAGTTGATCCAACTTACTCTGAAGTTACTTGTGATGCTGCTATCAAGAAGTACACAGTAGGAACCGGTATGCAGACTTTGAAGTACACTAGCATTGATACTTATGTTAATACTTACAAGGCTATTCCACTCAAAGGATTTAGACCAAGAGTAGCTTCTCAACCTGATGGAACAGAAGAAACTCAAAGCTCTATCTTGAATATTGTATCAAGTGGAACTCAACTCTTTAAAGCACTTGTAAACAAAGATTCAATTGACTTTAGATATGTTGTAGACTCTTTTGGATTAGGTCTAACAGAGTTCTCAAAACAACAAATTGTTGATATTTGTGGTGATAGATTAGATTGTTTTGGATTCATTAATATGCCATCTATGAGACAGTTTAGGAACTCTGCTAACCCAAGTTTCGTGGATGATAATGGTAATTTATCATCAGCTCTTATAGCTTCTGGTGGTGATGCAGAAAAGAACCCTAGATTCCTATATACATTCGGAACTGGTAAAGGTACAACTTCAACTGGTTATTTCTTACCTTATCTAATTGTAAATGATAATGGTAGACCATCTGAACTACCACCAGCAATGTTTGCAGCTACTACTTATCTTAGGAAACACCTACAATTGACAACTTCTGTAGTACCTTGGACAATCGCAGCTGGTGTTACAAATGGTAGAATTCTTGGAATTCAGGGTATCGAACAAAACTACAGTTTCACTGACCTTGAAAACCTTAACTTAGCTCAAATGAATCCAATTGTATTCAAGAGAAACAGAGGTTTTGTAATTGAGACTGAAAACACAGCTCAAACAATTTACAAATCAGCACTTTCTTACATCCACGTTAGAGAGGTGTTAATTGAACTTGAAAGAGAACTTGGAAACATGTTACTTGACTTCCAGTGGAAATTCAACACTCCAGATGTTAGAGCAGAAATTAAATTAAAAGCTGATGTTATCTGTGAAACATATGTTGCGAGAGGTGGTCTATATAACTACTTCAACAAGTGTGATGAGGAAAACAACCCACTTGACTTAGTTGACAGACAGATCGGTGTTATTGACACTTATGTAGAACCAATCAAAGGTATGGGAATCATTGTTAACAATATCACAATCCTTAGAACAGGAGCTATCGAAGCTGGTGGATTTGCTTAATCACAGCAAACATAAAATAACAAAAAACCCTCAAGAAATTGAGGGTTTTTTTATTTATAATATAGAAAAAAAATTATTTTAAATCCTGTATAATTCTGTCAATATTTTCTTTATTAAATTCTGATAAATTCTCTCTACCTCCAACTTTTAAATATGTGTTATACAATTCTTGAAATTTATATAAATCATACATAACACCATCAGATCCCTCAATAACCGCAGTATCTTTGCTAGAAATTGTATTCCTCAATTCTTGCCTAGGTGAATTAGGACCAAATGGCATTACATCAAATGTACCACTTATAGCTTCTTTAAACCATTTCCAATTTTTAATCCTCATTTTTGTGTGTTATTTTTTCAAAATATTCTCCTTGTGACTCAAGGTAATACTCATCTTTATTTAGATTATAAGTTAACTTATATAAAAACTTATCATAAATTTTAGTAGAATCACCATGTTTCAAATCTAAAACACAACAGTCTTCTTCAAAATAATTATGTATAGAGATTATTCTATCATTTATTTTTCCATACTTATCATACAAATCACAAACTACATTTTTACCAGAATCTAATAGATAACATATTTTATCAAATACTTGATTTTTTGAAAGGTGCGAATAATCTTTTTGATCATTTTCTACTATAGAATCAAATTTTTGAAGGAACTTTCCCTCCGATTCAGACAACATTTTCCCACTATGAATCTTATCCAAGATTTCATTTAAATGATCATCTTTTAATGAATTTCTGAGGCTCATATACATATGATAACTCTGTGAGGCCATAAAGTATATATTAAAGACATTCTTTATATTTATATATACATTAATATTTATACTAATTGATGGATAAGAAGTTACTGAATGCTCTGAATAATCTTTCTTTTGCATTAGAGACAATCTCTAATATTTTATCAACTAAGAGTGATAAAAAATCAGACACAGCTAAAGCTTTATCTGGTGGCGACATTTCTAAAAAAATTGATGAGATGAGTAAATCTCTATCTAGATCACTAGAAGAAGGATTGAAAAAATCCAAAACAACAACAAAGGACACATCAATATCACAATTTTTAAAGAAAATTTCTTCTATAGAAGTATCTGTCAATAAAGTACTTAAGACAACTCAACAATTAGTAAGTCTCCAAAAGTCTGTAAGTGAATTGAGGCCAGAAATTACAATACCAAAAGAAATTCTGAAGCTCCCAACACCAAATCCATTAATTATACCACTTAGGTATGGTAAGCTAGAACCTTTAATACTTCCTATACCAAAGCCAATTATTTTAACTTTTTCAAAGTTAAAAACGCCAGAGATTCCAAAATTTAAAGATATAAATATAGGGTTCAAGTGGTTTAAATTCCCACCTTTACCAAGTTTTCCAAAAGTTCCAAAGCTTACTATTGATTTTATTGTATCCAAAATACCTAAGCTACCAAACATTTCTAAATCAACTAAAATAACTATTGATTATTTAGTTGGTAAGTTACCAAAGTTACCTACAATATCTAATATCAAGTCAAGCATTGATTATATTGTTTCTAAATTACCAAAGTTACCGACTATATCTAATATCAAATCAAGTATTGATTATGTGGTTTCTAAGTTACCTAAGCTACCAAACATTTCTAAATCAAGTAAAATAACTATTGATTATTTAGTTGGTAAGTTACCAAAGTTACCTACAATATCTAATATCAAATCTAGTATTGATTATATAGTTGGTAAGTTACCCAAGTTGCCTACAATATCTAATATTAAATCTAGTATTGATTATGTGGTTTCTAAGTTACCTAAGTTGCCTACAATATCTGGTATTAAATCTAGTATTGATTATACTGTTTCTAAATTACCCGAACTACCTAAGTCGGTACCAACCATAAAATCTAGCATTGATTATTTTATATCAAAGTTACCGAAATTACCGACTTTACCAAATATTAAGTCTGGTATTGATTATGTTGTATCAAAGTTACCCAAGTTACCAACTGTACCAACTATCAAATCAAATATCGATTATGTGGTTTCTAAGTTACCTAAGTTACCAACTGTACCAACTATCAAATCAAATATTGATTATGTGGTTTCTAAGTTACCTAAGTTGCCTACAATATCTGGTATTAAATCTAGTATTGATTATATTGTTTCTAAATTACCCGAACTACCTAAGTCGGTACCAACCATAAAATCTAGCATTGATTATATTGTTTCTAAAATACCCACATTACCGGAGGTACCAAATATTAAGTCTGGCATTGATTATGTTGTATCAAAGTTACCGAAATTGCCGACCATATCTAATATAAAGTCCAGCATTGACTACACGGTTTCTAAACTACCCGAACTACCTAAATCGGTACCAACTATCAAATCAAATATTGATTATGTGGTTTCTAAGTTACCTAAACTCCCCACGATATCTGGTATTAAATCTAGTATTGATTATATTGTTTCTAAACTACCCGAACTACCTAAATCGGTACCAACTATCAAATCAAGTATTGATTATGTTGTATCGAAGTTACCGAAGTTACCGACTATATCTGGTATTAAATCTAGTATTGATTATGTGGTTTCTAAATTACCAAAGTTACCTACAATAGCCAATATTAAATCCAGTATTGATTATGTGTTATCTAAGTTACCCGACCTACCTAAATCGGTACCAACTATCAAATCAAGTATTGATTATTTAGTATCGAAATTACCCACATTGCCAGAGATACCAAATATTAAGTCTGGCATTGATTATGTAGTTTCAAAGTTACCTAAGTTGCCCACAATATCCAGTATCAAATCTAGTATTGATTATGTGGTTTCTAAATTACCAAATTTACCAAATGTACCAAATATTAAGTCTGGCATTGATTATGTTGTATCGAAGTTACCGAAGTTACCGACTATATCTGGTATTAAATCTAGTATTGATTATGTGGTTTCTAAATTACCTGAATTACCTAAATCGGTACCAACCATCAAATCAAGTATTGATTATTTAGTATCAAAGTTACCTACATTACCAATAATTCCTAATATCAAATCAAATATTGATTATGTGGTTTCTAAGTTACCGAAACTCCCTACGATATCAGGCATTAAATCTAGTATTGATTATGTGTTATCTAAGTTACCCGAACTACCCAAATCGGTACCAACTATCAAATCTAGTATTGATTATTTAGTATCCAAGTTGCCGAAATTACCATCAATACCTGACATAAAATCGGGAATCAATTATGTAGTTTCTAAACTCCCAAAGATTCCAACAGTTGCAGATATAAACTCAAAAATAAATTTTGGTCTTTCAAAGATACCAAAATTACCGACGATCCCTAATATTAAGTCAACTATAGATTACGTAGTTTCTAAGTTACCAAAATTTCCAAATATACCAAGCATAAAAAGTAGTATTGATTACTTAGTTTCTAAGTTACCAAAGTTACCTACTTCAGTGCCCAAAATAAAATCCACTATAGATTTTGTTGTTTCTAAATTACCAAAGTTACCAACCGTATCAGACCTTAAATCAACAATAAATTTTGGATTATCTAAGCTACCCAAGTTACCAACCGTATCAGACCTTAAATCAACAATAAATTTTGGATTATCTAAGCTACCCAAGTTACCTACTATACCTAATATCAAATCTAATATTGACTATTTAGTTTCTAAGCTACCAAAATTGCCAAATTCTGTACCCAATATTAAATCTAGTATTGACTATTTAGTTTCTAAGCTACCAAAATTGCCAACTTCTGTACCTAATATCAAATCTAGTATAGATTTCGCAGTTTCTAAATTACCTAAGTTACCGACTGTATCAAATATTAAATCTAGTATAGATTTTGCAGTTTCTAAGTTACCTAAGATTCCCAAGGTTCCTAGTTTAAAGTCAAGTATAGATTTTGTAACATCTAAATTACCTAAGATGCCTAAGGTTCCTAGTTTAAAGTCAAGTATAGATTTTGTAACATCCAAGCTACCAAAGTTACCGACTGTATCAAATATTAAATCTTCTATAGATTTTGCAGTTTCTAAGCTACCTAAGTTGCCTAAGGTTCCTAGTTTAAAGTCAAGTATAGATTTTGCAACATCTAAATTACCTAAGTTACCTACTGTATCAAATATCAAATCTTCTATAGATTTTGCAGTTTCTAAGCTACCTAAGTTGCCTAAGGTTCCTAGTTTAAAGTCAAGTATAGATTTTGCAACATCTAAATTACCTAAGTTACCGACTGTATCAAATATTAAATCTAGTATAAATTTCGCGGTTTCTAAGTTACCAAAGTTACCTACTGTATCAAATATCAAATCTTCTATAGATTTTGCAGTTTCTAAGTTACCTAAGTTACCGACTGTATCAAATATTAAATCTAGTATAAATTTCGCGGTTTCTAAGTTACCAAAGTTACCTACTATACCCAATATGAAATCTTCTATAGATTTTGTAACATCTAAATTACCTAAGATGCCTAAGGTCCCTAGTTTAAAGTCAAGTATAGATTTTGTAACATCTAAATTACCTAAGATGCCTAAGGTCCCTAGTTTAAAGTCAAGTATAGATTTTGTAACATCTAAATTACCTAAGATGCCTAAGGTTCCTAGTTTAAAGTCAAGTATAGATTTTGCAGTTTCTAAGCTACCAAAATTCCCTTCTTTACCAAAGATGCCAAATATTGGTTTGTCATTTTCTAAACCAAAATTACCAGTAATACCAACTCCGAAGCCAGTTGAAGTTGAGGTAAAGGTTAAAAAGCCAAAGACTAGGACAATTGAATCACAAGCTAAAGAAAAAGAAAGTGGTGGTTTATTCGGCAAAGTTGGTGATTCTAAAGAAACCAAGAATATACAAAGCGGTATAAAATTAATAATATTAATAGCAGCTGGTGTTTTAGCTATTGGATTGGCTTTCAAGATTGTTGGTAAAGTAAATTTCGCATCAGTTTTATCTCTTGGACTCGCAATATCTGTACTGACCGTAGCATTTGCTAAATTAGCAGGAACTAAAAATCTAACACCAGGTAGAACTGCTGGGTTAACAGCAGTATTGGTTGGCATTTCGTTAGCAGTTATGTTATCCTCTTTCATATTGGCAGCTGTTAAACCAGTTGGTTTACTCCAAATGTTTACAGCAATTATGATAGCTGGAATGTTTACAGTTATATCTTATGGATTGGGTAAACTATTATTGGGGATGAGTAAAATAACAGGAAAAGCTTTACTGATGATCCCTCTTTTACCATTTATAATGGTTGGAATCTCTTTAGCAATAGCTGCTTCCTCATTAATATTAGGAGCCGTTAAACCAATTGGGTTGTTCCAAGCCATAACGGCTATATTAATTGCTGGTATGTTCTCTGTAGTTTCATATGGCATAGGAAATCTATTGACGGGGCTTGGTAAACTGAACACAAAAAGTATAGCATTTATACCTCTTTTACCATTAATATTAATCGCCATATCAGCAGCCATAGTTGGTTCTTCCTATTTATTAGGAGCTGTTAAACCAATCGGGCTGTTCCAAGCAATAACAGCTATATTTATAGCTGCTGTATTTGCGGCCATTAGTTTTGGATTAGGTAAATTATTAAAAGGTTTTGAAGGAATGGACGCATCAAAGGCTGGTGTAATGGCTGTAGTATTACCAATATTGTTGATTGCTATTTCAGCAGCCATTGTTGGTTCTTCCTATCTATTAGCAGGAGTTAAACCAATAGGGTTGTTTCAGGCGTTCACTGCTATATTAATAGGTATAATATTTATACCAATTTCTTATGCAATACCACAAATAACAAAGGGAATATCTAATGTAAATCCTGCAAAAATGGCGCTAGTTCCTATTATCATGGTTGCTATGGCATTAACAATAATGTTAAGTTCATACATTTTAGCAGAAGTTAAAGTGGTTCCATTTAGTAAGTTAATGTCAGCATTAGGAATATCTATAGTTCTAGCAGCAATTGGATTAGGGATGGGACTAGTACTTAATAGACTATCCAAATTCAAGCCAAAAGACATGAAAGATGGTGGTATTAATTTGGCTATTATAGCGGCGGCTGTTGTTGTATCATCATTAATACTATCTTTAGGTAAATATGATAAGTATCCAACTATAGATTGGATTTTCTTTGCTGGAATTGCATTAGTTGGATTTGGATATGCTATTGTCGCATTAAATAAACTAAAATTAAAATCTAGAGACATTGTTGAAGGTGGTATTAGTGTTTTAGCAATTGCCGCAACTATATACCTAACATCATTAATTTTAAATAAAGGAACATATGATAAATACCCATCACTAACTTGGGATTTATATACTGCGGTATCCTTAGTTATGTTTGGGACTGCTATCTATGCACTAAATAAACTAAAATTAAAAACTACCGATGTTATATCAGGTGGAGTAATGATCTTAGCGATTGCGGTAACTATCGCGGCAACTTCCTTGATATTATCAAAGGGTGACTATTCAAAATCACCACCATTGGATTGGTCATTAAATGTAGCAGCTTCCATGATTCCTTTTGGTATAGCAGCAGTTCTATTGGGGAGTATTGCAACCTCAGGAATTGGTGCAGTTGCAATTGCAGCTGGATTGGTGGCTATATTAGCAGTGGCCGGAGCTATTGTCGCCACAGATGCTATATTAGCTATGGGTGATTACTCAAAATCACCACCATTAGAGTGGACATTAAATGTGGCAGCTTCAATGGTTCCATTTGGAGCTGCTGCTGTTGCATTGGGAGCCATAGCCATTTCTGGTATTGGTGCGGTTGCAATTGCCGCTGGATTGATCGCCATATTAGCAGTGGCTAAAACAGTTGTTGAGACAGCCTCTATATTATCAAAAGGTGACTATTCTAAATACCCATCATTAGATTGGAGTAAATCAGTCTCACTGACAATGGCGGCATTTGCAACTGGTATGACTGTATTGGGTGGTATAATAGTAGCTTCCTTTGGTGTGGGAGCAGTAGCTTTAGCTGCTGGATCAAAGGCTGTATTAGGTGTTGCTCAAACTATTGTAGATGCATCTATTATTTTAGCTAAGGGTAACTTCACAGGAGGACCTACAGAAAAATGGGCGAAAGGTGTTGCATTATCACTAGGAGCATTTAGTGAGGTGTATAGTATGTTGACTAAAAATGCTATATTTAGTTTATTTGGTGGGGGTGGTATTGGTCCAAAAGAATTTGGAGAATCTATAATAACAATTTCAGATTCCATCAATATAGCAGCTAAAAAATTGAGTTCTGGTAATTTTACAGGGGGTCCTAAGAAGGAGTGGGCTGAAGGTATCTCATTAGCTTTAGGTGGGTTTGCACCAATATATGCTATGTTACAGGCTGAAAAAATTATGAACATCTTTGGAAAAGGGGTTAGTGTTGATTCCTTCACCGAAGCCATAGTTACCATTTCCAAAGGTATAAAAACAGCAGCTACTGAACTTCAAGGAACTACAGTCTACACACAAGGTCCGAAAAAGGAATGGGCTGAAGGTATCTCATTAGCGTTGGGTGGGTTTGCACCAATATATGCTATTTTACAGGCTGAAAAAATTATGAACATCTTTGGTAAGGGGGTTAGTGTTGCGGCTTTTACAGATGCAATAATTACGATTTCTAAAGGTATAAAAACAGCAGCCACCGAACTCCAAGGAACTACAGTCTACGAAGACGGTCCTAAGAAGGAATGGGCAGAAGGTGTATCAATAGCTTTAGGTGGATTTGCACCAGTGTACGCTATGTTACAGGCTGAAAAAATAATGGACATCTTTGGTAAGGGGGTTAGTATTGATTCTTTTACAGGAGCCATAGTTGCTATCGCCAAAGGTATAAAAACAGCAGCAGATGAATTAGCAAAAGGTAAAACATCATATGTAAATGGACCAACAAAAGACTGGGCAGAAGGTGTATCAATAGCTTTACAAGCATTTACTGGTATATTCCAAGCATTGAATGCTAACTCAGGTTGGTTTTCTGGCAAATTAGAACCAGAAGACTATAAAAAAGCAATTAAAGCAACTGGAGAAGGTCTCGTAGAAGCAGCCAAAGCAATTGGTGGTGAGGGTGTTGTATATGATGTTACTAAAGTACCTGATAAAGTATGGGGTGAGAGTATTACAGGAGCCTTTATGGCTTTCATACCAGCACTAAAGTACATAAACGATCAAAGTGGTTGGTTTAGTAGTGGAGCTAAAGATACAGTAACCAATATGGCGGCAATATCAACAGCTATAAAAGATGCCTCAATAACATTAGCCTTAGGGAATTATACTACGAAAATAGATCCAAACTGGTCAAAGGGTGTAAGAATCGCTGTAAATAGTTTCTTAAGTATACTCAAAACAATGAGTGAACAAAAGTTTGATTATAATGATGAATATGCCCATTTAAAATCTTCTGCAAATGTAATCGTAGCAGTTACCACAATATTATCAAGAGGAAAATATGTTGAAATACCAAAAACATATTTACCTAGTCTCAGCTCCAATATAACATCATTTGTTTTATTATTATCATTTATTGGTAAGTCTGATATTGATGATGATAAGATAGATCAAGTAAAACAATTGTCAACATCAATTAAGGATGTATCATTGGTATTAGCACAAGGTAATTTCAATAAAATGATTCCAAAACCTTGGATGGATTCTGTTAGAACTAATCTTATGTCATTCTCACAAATGATTAAGAGTTTTGATTCAGGTGGTTTTCTTTCAATGTTTTCTAATTCTACAAGTGAAAAGGTAACTGAATTAGCTAATGGTATTATAGAATTAGCCAGGATATTTAATACAAATAAAGTTCCATTTGATACTAAAAAGGTTCCAAGCATTCAATGGTCACAAGGCTTTAGCACAGCAATGACATCTATAATGCCAGGATTGAATTACATATCTCAAAATAGTGGTTTCTTAACAAGTGGAGAAGATAAATTTAAATCTGGTGTCAGTGCCATAGCAGATGCATTAGTATCAGTTTCTAGAAAATTAGCATTAGGTAAATTTGATAAAATTATAAACCCAGATTATTTTAAAAATCTATCTCAAAATATAAATTCATATATTAATATAATAAAGTCAGTGGAAGAATCAGATGCTGATTATGATTCAGTGAGTGACATGGCTGATAGTATGGTTGAACTAGCCAAAGCATATGATAAGCTAGGAACCGCCATACAAGGACTAAATGGTCAGCTAGGAGGTGTTGATTTGGAAAAGATGACAATGTTAAAAAATCTAGCCGGTTCAGTTGTTATGTTATCTCTTATGGATTCTAGCCAATTTGAGAGTATGATGGATTCATTAGAAAGTAAAGCAAAAATATTACTAGATGTTGTAAATGATACCAAAGAATCAACAGCGAAACAAGCAGCCGCAACTACACCAGCAGCAGGTGGTGCTAAAGGTGGTGGTGCTAAAGTAAACACAACTCCAGTAAAAACAGCAGCCCCAAAAGAATCTGAAGGTGATAAAATGATTAGACAATTAGGATCATCCTTAGCTGGTCTACAATCTGTAGTTTCTCAAATTGCTGGTGTTATTGCTGGTGGCGGTGGAGTTTCACTCAAAACCTATATGGAATCTAAAATGAAAGCTGAAAAGAAACCGTTGGGTGGGTAAACTTATAATTATATTATTAATATAATTATTTAATGAAAGTCAACATTTTTAAAAAAATCTATTTATTCTTTTTATTTAGAAGGAATTTATTGAAGTCTGAAACTGATCTAAAAATACAATTCAATATAAGAATTGATAGTATTTTAAGATTTTATACAGTTTTAAATGTACCAAATGAAGTCATGGAAGAACCTTATAATCTAAGGAAATCTGATATTGATACAATAAGTAGGAACTATATAAAAGAATATAATTTCCAACTATCACAATTTTTAAATTCAAAAGGTCTCACAGAACTTTATGATCTATATGATATGGAAAAGGTTGATAAATATAGTTACCTTTTAGTTTTTGGATTTTCTCTATTCAATACAAAGAGATTGGCTAATAAATTATTATATCTATGGGTCCCAATTTTAGTCTCAATATCGTTAATTATGACGATCTATTTCATTTTTAAATAAACAATAAAAATATTAAAAATATAAATAAAAATAACAAAATATGGCCAAATTTTATAAAATTTCAGACGACACAATAAGTACCTTTAAGGCAGTTTTTACCAAGAAATCCTTCCCATTCAATGTTGGGTTCGAATTTGTTGGTTGTGAATCACAAAAAAACTTGATTAAAATTTCAAAACTCCCAGATCAATTTGCCTTTGTCTTGGAAAAAGAACTATTGATACAAATAAATGAAGACTTAATGAATGTTTTTGATGAAGAATCAATTCAAATCCTAATTGAACAAGAGATTGATAAAATCTCAGTAAATATGGATACTGGTAAAATTAAAATGGTAAAACCAGATTTAAATACCTTCTCAAGTTTAATCAACAAATATGGTATTGAGAAAATCGCAAGAGCTAATAAAGTAGAAGAACTCTACACACAACAAAAGGAAGATAATCATGAAGATTTCCTCAGTTAATAAAAATAAAAATAAATAAATTTATGGAAAAACAAGTATTAGAAAACCATGTTATTAAACCAGCGGTAAGTATTTTTGAAAGTGATACAGAATACAGACTAATGCCATTCATGACAGAACTCAGTTTAGATTCTAAAATCATAGAAATCGAGAATTTCATGAAAAATAACAATGGATTCGGCAAATCCGAATTTGAAAAAGATGAACTTTATGAAAAAGCAAAAGGTCTTTGGCATACATTCACAAAAGAGTTCAAAGAAGTAGCCTATACATTCTATTTAAATAGAAAACAATATCATTATCTATTAGATCTCCTAAAAGATAAATTGGAATATGATGTCAATACCGTGTTCTTTGCAATTGAATTGGTAAAACTATTAGGAGAATGGGAAGAGTCAGGAACATCAGACAATGATAAGAGCCTCAAAGGTTATCTAGCAGATGCCACAGAAACAACTTATATCTACCATCTATTGGCTAAACATAAAATAAAAGGAATTTCAAATGCCACTCATAGATTCTCAGAAATTTTATTGAAGATTGGTGAAATTTCTAAAATTGTATCTTATTATGATACACATGCTAAAGCACTCTCAAAAGATATTCAAGATTGGGTATCATCATTTGATGAACCAACACCAACAAATAATATGCCTGTTGATGTTAATTCAGTAACAGTTTAAAACAAAAACCCTCTATAAAATAGAGGGTTTTTTTATTTATATAGTATTTTTTATCTGAACTATAGGTTGGAATGGACCTATTGGATCAATATATCTAATTGGATCTGATATATCATTTAATCCCCTTATTTCATAATTTTTCTTACTAGTATAGATTTGACCATAACCATTATCAGATGTAACTTCAATAGTTATAAATGGGTCTATATTTGAATCAATTGTGAAATTAAAGGAGTGGCCAGCCTTTATTGGTGGTGGTAAAACACCAGGAGGTGGTGGATTCAAAGCAATTTCCTCCAAACTATATGTAGCCACATTTCTATACTCCATTAAATTTTGAACAGGTACTAAGTCCATATTCTTCCATTCCGTCATATAGAACCAAGATGCGGTTGCAGCATTTGTGTATATGTCTTCATATGGGTTAAGAGTTGATGAAGTTCCAAATACTCTATAAGATGATTGTGTACCAATATACTGATAAACATCTCTGTTATATTTAGCATATTGTCCTAACTGATAATCCACATTAGTGGTCCAATCCAAAACACCATTATACTTTCTAGGGTTTTTAATCTTATTATTTGGTATCACGGACTCATAAATAACACCATAATAAGTAACTCTATCACCTATTTGATAGGTAGTAAATGGATTCCACTCTTTATAAGTTTTATAAGTTCTAATTCTAACAGTAAAGTAATCAGGAGCCACAGAATAAGTTGGAACCGGACCCATAAAGAAATCAACATGACAAGTATAAACAGTCGATCCACTGTTAATTGGCATTAGATAAGCCTCATTTAGTGAAAAATCAATTGGTGTAAATTCTTGTCTAACATTAAGAATCTTGGTATCATAATTTTTATGCTGAATTGTATTAACTCCAACAAAGTCAGCTCTACCAGTTATATCTAAAATTCTATGAGTTATTGGTATTACCTTCTTTTCTAACCAAATCTTTAATCCTTGTAATTTCAAAATAACCTCAGATAAAGAATATAATAAAACATTAGTACCCTCTTTGTCAGTTATCTTATATGTCAAGTTAAATAGATTAGTATCTTCAAATTTAGGATTTGGTAGAGTGTGTTTTATAAAATCATTTTCTTTCCAACCCTCAACAGAATTATCAAAAATATCAGGTATTTCAACTTTAAATAGTTTATAAAAGTCTTTTGAATTTGTATCAATATTTCTATAGTACTCATATAATTCTAAATCATTATATCCAAAGAAGTTAATAGCGTTTATAATAGCTTTGTAAGAACCAACATACGGGAAAATTTGATCCCTAACCATCAACATCTCCTTTCTCTTCTTGTTTAAGAAAGTCCAATCAATACCCTGTTCATTTATATCATATGTTTTAAATATGAAAGTATCATATGGATCTATCAAATGGCCAGTGTTTGACAATTCAATTTTATATCTTATATCTTCTATTTCAGTTTGGGAATATATGTTAAATTTACCAATTAACCTATCAATAACTTCAAAACCCACAGTCAAGTAAGTTATATTCCCACTAGAAGGATAATCATCAATCTGTGTAAATTCATTTGTCATAATAGTATCCAAGAATTCAACAACTAAATATTTTGTGAATACCCTTAATATTTTAACAGTAATACCATTGTTCTGTGAAATATACTTATTTTTCTTATTAGTATTATCAGTAACAGTAACTTTTAAGTACTGTCCAGGTTTTAATCCTCTAGAAACACCATCACTATCTCGTCTAAAATTCGTAGTTGAATTTGTATCAAATAGAATCATACCATAAAATCCATCAACCTCAGAAAACCCAAAACTAAATTGAATAACATCACCATTTGTTGAATTAGCATTAACCGTGAATGAAATACTTTCTCTTTTATATAAATTCAAAATGGATGATAAAACACCCTCATCTTGAGAATTAGATCCTATGAAAATTTCCATTGGAGTAGGCTTTGTTACAAAATCATTCTGATCATCAACACGATCTAATGTATATGTAACCTCATCAAATATTGTTTGTTGAAATTCAGATAATCCAACCCTATCCAATTTTGTATTAGGCTTTCTATTTAAAGTAACTAATGGTAATGGTTTTGGTCCACTGTAAGAAAAAGATGTTCCAGTAGTTAATTGATCTCCAGAGAAATCATAAAGAAATATTTCAGGAGTTTGATCGTCTACCCATTTCCAAACAAAGTCAACTAAAGGCTCATCATTATAATTTTCTCTTGGTTTTCTAATATACTCCCTAGTTTTTAACCACAAATCTGGATGTGGTGTATAACTTGGATCCAATGTTCCATAGTTATTTTCACCCACAATAGAATATGTGGTTGTGTCTTTAACCAACTCAGAACCAAGACTAACTCTTAATTCAAAAATTGATTGTTGTTCTATAATATTATTTGGTATAATACCAAAAATACTTTGTCTATCTGGATTATAAATTAATTGTTTAACCCTACCCTCTGGGAAATATTGACTATGTTTAAAATAGAATTTCTTTGTATCATATACAAATAATGATTGGTTATTTTGAGAAGCTAAATATATATCTCCATCTAATTGATTTAAAACTATAGGTCCAAAATCAGGTGTTATTCCTTTATCAATTAAATTACCATCCAAATCAAACGTGGTGATACCCTCTGGGGTAGATAAAAACATATTACTATTGATATTATCAAATGCTAAATTTCTAACCAATGGTGGATCTTTTTCAGTTTTGTAAATTACACCACCATCACCAACAGCATATCCAGTTAGATTATCTACGAATGAAAAATTATTTAATGTACTACTTCCACTATTTTGTGAATTCCAAGAACGACTAACACCACCAGAAGCACTCTTCCTCAAAAGACCATTAGGTCCAGAGACATATCCAATATTTACATCTGAAAAATAAACAGAGGTTAAACTTTGAGTTGTGCCAGAATAAACATAATTCCAAATATTACCACCATCAGTTGTTTTTAACACTATACCATTCTTACCCGCTATCCAACCATTATTATCATCAACAAAATCTACAGAATTATAATCAAATTTGACCTGTGTCCAACTTGAACCACCATTAGTAGTATTATAAATTCTACCAAAAGCATCAACAACAGTACCATTATCAGCATCTCTGAAAGATATTGATGTTAAATCAGCTGTAGATATAGCACCACCAATTTGAGCCAAATTAACTCCAAAACTACTCTTAAAAATCCTACCAGAAGCACCACAAGCCCAAACAGTAGATTGATAAAAACAAACTGAATATAAATTAACACCACCAGGTATTATATTAATAGACCAAGACAAACCACCACTATTAGTAGACAACACAGTTCCAGAATCACCAACAATTATACCAATTAAAGGATTTGATGAAAATACAACAGAGTTTAGGTTTTGTGATGTGCCAGAATTTATATCGTCAAAAAGACTAATTGTATTAGTTACATCAAATGTTACATCACCACCAGGTACTAATACTGTTATATCATCACCAGATACAAAACCTCTCCCACTATTTGCTATTATTATGTTAGATATAGCACCATTCAAAATTATGACAGTGAATATAGCCAGACCACCATAAGTAGATGTTGTAGAAGATATACCAAGGCCAGGATATGTTCCATCTACCAAAATTCCAGTAAACCGATAATTACCTATACTTCTTATGGTTCTATATTTAGAAGAATCTCCTCTTATAATTGTACCAGAATTACCAACAGCGATTTTAGTACTAAGTCCATTATTGTGACTGATTAAATAAACAGAATTTATTTTATTAGTTGTCCAGTTTGAATTATCAAGTTTAACGTGTCTATTCCAACTAACACCAGCATTTTCAGTCCAAATAAGTGTGCCAGAATCACCACCGATTATACCTATATCTTCATTTACAAAATGAACTGAACTCAGAGTAACCCCAGGTACACCACTAGTTTGTGGTTGCCAAGAAGCACCATCATTTGTTGTTCTTCTTATAACACCATTCGATCCAACTATCCAACCAGTATTAGATGTAGGGAAGTATACAGATTTGAAATTTCTTGGGTGTGCTGATGGTTCTATTGTATACCAATTCGTAGTATCAGTAGACCTAAAAATTATACTACCCTCACCAACTACAATAATAGAACCTGTTTGTGTAACAAAAACCGAATTTAATTGGCTCTTTCTAGTCAAAACTTGAATAGTTGTGAGTGTTCCAGAAGATTTGACAATAGAATCCGAATTACCAACAGCTACCACCATAGTAGCATCTGAATTTGACCAAACAGAATTTAGGTTTCCAGAAATTCCAGAAATGGTTCTCACTGACCATGCACTAATTTCAGTATAAATAGCTAACCCTAATCTATTACCAATAGCAGCATAACCAAGTCTTGGCGAAACAAACTTCAAATCCAATACATCATTATTTAAATTGTTGAAATTTAACCAATTATCACCATAATCCCTAGAATAAATAAGATTACCAGCAACACCACCAGCAATTACCCAACCAGCATCTGGACCATCGGTTATTAAAGATACGGAGTTTAAATTATTTGAAGTTGGAACAGTCTCAACATTCCAGTTTTCACCGGCGTTTATTGTCCTCAAAACAACACCTCCATCACCAACTATAATTCCATTCTTTTCATCAAAAAAACCAATATCATTTAAATTACTAGTTGTACCACTTGGTTGTCTTAACCATTCAGATAATGATAGATCCAACTTTAATGGTGTTACATTTCCACCATTTATATTATTCAATTCAGTTGTATCAAATACATATAATGAAGAATTTTGTGGTTGGTAGAATATATCTGGCTTTACACCAGAAATATTATATATGTCTTGAAAAGTTCTTGTAGACCCATTTATTCTAACTACACTATCATCAGCAGTGATATACATATCCTTTTCAGATTTATTATAAGCAAACTTATAATAATTTATAGTATCTGGAGTAGATGGGTATGACATACTTGGATTATTTCCGAAATTATTATAATACCAAATCTCAACTTGAGAAGTACCATATGAAATATAAACATCACCATTATCTGGGTTTATACCACAACTCAAAGGTGTTTTACCAACAAGAGAAATAATATAATCTAGCCTAGGATATAATGGATCTATAACATAAATTTTATCTTCAGTTAAACAATAAATGTAATTGTTATATTCATTAAAATTTATTGATATACCATCACCAATTTCGGGCAAAATAATTTCATCAACTACTTTACCACTAACAGAATCTATTATAGTCAATCTTTCACCCATTACATAAATTCTATTAACTAAACTTAAATAAACCAAATCAACAAATCTTTTTGTATCCTTGAAACTAAAATCAGTGTTAAGAACATAGCTATTAGAAACCCCAAAAAGTACACTAAAAGCATCCCCAAAATCAAAATTAAACTCACCACCAGGTGTATAAGGTTCTTTAAAGGTACAACCAGTAGCACCAAATCCATTACTAAGAGCTATGGTTATAAATGGTGATACATTACATATTGGATCAAGTGTAGGCCAGAATGGACCTTGATAACTCAAATTCAATATTTTTGGATCTAAATACTCAATATTATATTCTTGATTATTCCAAACTCTAAAACTATTATTTATAGTAACTAATTGTCCAGTTGCGAATTGTTCATCTTCAAAGGAATATGTGCCATAGGTTAATACCGCAGCATTGGAAGAAATGAGCGCACCAAAATTACCAACAAAAAGATTATTTATAACATAATCAACTTCTCCAGGTAAAGCAGAAATACCAACATTAACAGAAATTTCAAATCTAGTATCTTGTTCCTTAACATCAAAAGCAAGCATTGATAAAAGAGCCTCAACATATATTCCATAACCTTCTAAAATTATTGAATAATCATCAACCCAATTTTGTAAGGTAGTTACTATATCAGCAACACCATTCGCAACAACCACAGTTTGACCATAAGTTCTATCATTTACAGTAACACTTAAATAAGAACCTACTTTATTAAAAATTACTTGAGCTCTCTGTAAATAAAAGTTAGCAGTTGTTCCAATTTCAACCAAAAAGTTCAACGGGACATTTGGATATTCAGTTGTTAATTGAATAGTATTTAGATAGAATGAATAAGCCTTTCCACTAAATTTCAATTTCGGAATAACACCAGTTATAGCTAATTGAACATACCATGTAGTCAACCAATTTCTTAAAGTCTTATCTATGGTTCTTTCCATATTAACTTCCAAACCATCATATAAAAACTCAACATCTTGGTAATATATTTGACTATTTATTGTTAGTCTTATACCAAATTCATCTATATCAGTAAAAACTATATTATATGTAAAATTTTCACAAATATTTTCATTGACTTCTGGAACTAAAATTTCCTCTACCTCAACATTTTGTTCATAAATATTTAGTTTGGTGGTAGAATCAACCAAAGACCCCGTACCAATAAAAAATTTAACGTCCGCATAATTACTAGGATAAATTAAATCAGCATATAATCTTTTATTTTCATAGTAATAGTCTATATTGAAAAATCTCAAATCAGAAGCATAATTCTCAATAGAAGAACCAAATGTTACATCTATACTTTGAGTGAAAAATTGAGAATATGTAAACCTGTTCTTTGTTAATTGAATCTCTGTAAAATTAAAGTTTTCATAAACAAGTTCATATGTAACTGGTAAATAATTCGGACTAGACCAATATGTGGTGTTAGTAGGAATAATAGATGATGTACCAGACCAAGTATGAGCTAAAATACATTGATATATGTTATTTTGATAGATTACTTGGGAATCTACATCAAAATAAGTTAATTTGTTTATTCTATCAAAATCTCTTATACCAGAAACAAAAATAGCATTTGTGTTCAGAGTAGAAGCTGGTACAAAAAATTCAACACCAGGTTTTAAAATCTTAGGTATCTTACTACCAAAGTAAACTCTACTATTAGTTAACCCTAGACCACCAGAATAAACAGTTGGTAATTCTGTTTTTAAAGTAACATCAACCATCAAATTTAAACTTTGTGTTAAATACCTAGCATCTAAAGTATATCTAGTATAAATTTTATCATTTAAATTTATGTTCTTAACATTGTAAATACCATCATTCTTATCAGTGTTTATTAAATTCAAAGCCCTACCATTAAAATACCTATCATAAAAATTTGGTTCTGACCAAGAAGATAGGTTCTCAGTATAATCAGGTTTTATGTAGTCATAAATACCAATTGAATTAACACCACTTATCGAATAAGAATAGGTTGTAGAATTAACATTAAAAAAATAAGTTGAACTTTCCTCAATTAAAGCACCATATTGTTCATTGAATGATCTATTATCAAGATCTGTCATGATCATAATACCATTCTTCTTAGTCTTAACAACAGTATATGATTTATCATGACTATTAAACTCCAAAAATGATTGATCAAATCTGATTTGAGAACCCATTGGGAATTTTTTCTCAAAATTTTCACCATAAACCCACTTTGAATAAAATGATGTGTCTACATTAGATATTTCAATTTTAGATATTGATTGAGTGAAATAAGAATTACCAGTTATATTGAATCTATATTCATTGAATAATTGGAACTTTTCCAATTGCATATCACCAGGTCTTTCATATTCAAATGACGGTATTTTTTCAAAAACATATAAACCTGCTGTTTTAAATGTATCATCACTATTAGCATGGAAAATTATATCACCTTCCCACAATTCATCAACATCATTATACCTAAAATTTAAATTATCCCCCTCTTTATTAAAAAAAACTAGTGATTGCATTAATTACCCAACATATTTTGTTTATATATTAAAATGTTACTTTTTAAATGGAGGAATTAATATATATCTCAAGAAAAAACAAATCGTATGAAATATATAAATCTATTCAATAATTTTAAACCAATAAGTGAAAAATTAAAATACCACGTAGATAATAATCTACCTGTTTTAGAAAATGTATTCAGACCAGGGTCTACATCTTTTTTTGAGATTATAAAAGAAGCAAGAGAACTATTTGATAATAAAGAAGTTGAGTTATGTGGTATTGATAAAATCTTATTCGAGACAACCGATTTAGGAAAGTTTGAACTTTTTGAAGGTGAAATGGTTCCATTGGACCTACCTTTAGAATTTATTGAAGAAATAAATGAAGCAGAATATAAGGGTAAAAAAGTTTCTGTTGGAAAACCTATGAGGAATACCGGATCTGGTAAAAAATACTATGTTTATGTTAAAAATCCAAAAAATGGAAATA
>Ga0114975_10000782_pt1 | contig 23342 bp, 15 predicted proteins | sample S_130626_EF_Meta_FD_87031 | JGI IMG/M metagenome (GOLD analysis project Ga0114975, IMG submission 87031) | Freshwater microbial communities from Lake Simoncouche, Canada to study carbon cycling - S_130626_EF_MetaG | ecosystem: Environmental > Aquatic > Freshwater > Lake | place: Lake...
AAGCAGTTTGTGGACCTACACGTGCTAGTTTGATGACAGGTATGCGCCCTGACTATACAAAAATTTGGGATTTAAAAACGCAAATGCGTGATATGAATCCAGATATATTAACCTTACCACAATACTTAATTTCACAAGGGTACAATGCTGTGGGCACTGGAAAAATATACCACCCAAGTAGTGCTATCAAGCAAATTGATCCTGTTTCATGGAACCTGCCATACTTAATGCCTGAGGCAGCTGATTTTGCAAATGGATTGGGTTTCCCTGCCAATAAGCAATACCAAAAGCCTGAAAATAAAGCAATGTTTTTAGTTAAAAGAGAAAGGGTACAACGTGACAATGATGATGAAGAGCCTACCAGCATTAAAGGCCCTTCTACTGAATGTATTGATGTTCCGGATAATGCCTATGAAGATGGTGTTATTGCATTACTTGCAAAAAAAGAAATGGTGAAATTATCAAAAAATGAAAAGCCCTTTTTTATGGCGGTTGGTTTTCATAAACCACACTTACCATTCGTAGCACCTAAAAAATATTGGGACATGTATGATCGTGCGAGTATGCCTTTGGCTGAATTTCGTGAGCACGCAAAAGATGCACCAGAAATTGCATATCATAAGTCAGGAGAGTTAAGAAATTATATTGATATCCCTGAGTTCGCCACTTACAACCAACCTGGCCCACATGTTTATTTAAAAGAAGAAAAACAAAAAGAATTAATTCATGGCTACCTTGCTGCGGTTTCCTATACAGATGCGCAAATTGGTATTTTATTGAATACTTTAGATTCACTAGGAACTTTAAAAAATACAATCATTGTTTTATGGGGTGATCATGGCTGGCATTTAGGAGATCATGATCTTTGGGAAAAACATACCAACCTAGAACAAGCTACGCGTGCACCATTAATTATTGCAGGCCCAGGTATCAAACCAGGTAAATCTAATTCCTTGTCTGAGCATCTTGACATTTTCCCTACGATTTGTGATTTAGCTGGTCTTGCAATTCCTAGCCAATTGCAGGGTAAAAGTTTAAAGCCAATTATGCAAAATAATGCAGCATCTGTAAAGGAGTTTTCTATAAGTCAGTATCCTAGAAAATTAAGTAAGGAGGATGTAAAAAAAGCAGGATATACCAGTGTAAACATGATGGGGTATAGCTTAAGAACAGGCAAATATCGTTTCACCATTTGGATGAATAACTTTACCACTAAAGACGCATTTAGTAATGAAAAGGTTTTTGCACAAGAATTATATGATTATTCTAAAGATCCTTTAGAAAAGGTAAATGTTTATAATGATAAAAATTATGCAAATACTGCAAAAGAAATGTATAATAAAATGATTACCTTTTTTAAATCACAAGAGGGGAAGTAATCATCTCTAATTTCTAAAAATCAATTGCCATGAAATATATTAAAATAGTATTTATAGCTGTTTTATTTTATACAAGCCCATCGCTTGCGCAAAAATCAACTAAGCCCAATATTTTATTTATAGCAATTGATGATTTAAAACCTATTATTGGCGCTTACGGTAATACATTTATTAAAACACCCAATATTGATCGACTTGCAAAAAGAGGCACCACTTTTTTAAATAACTATTGTCAACAAGCGGTATGTGGGCCTACCCGCGCAAGTTTGTTAACCGGTATGCGTCCTGATATCACACAAATTTGGGATTTAAAAACCCAATTACGTGATGTAAGTCCGTCCATTGTTACTTTACCGCAATACTTGATTACACAAGGGTATTCGACACAAGGTATTGGTAAGGTATTTGATCCTAGAAATGTAGATAAAGATATTGACAAAGTATCTTGGAGTGTACCCTATTATAAAACGAATAATAAATATTACGATCCAGCCTATGGAGAACCTGCGCAAGGCAGATTTCAATTGCCGGAAACAAAATTATTATCTGAAAAATATATTAAAGAGGCATTGGCAAAAGGAAAGACTAAAGCTGAGGCAAATGAAGAAGCGAATATTAAAATAAGACCAACAACTGAAGGCATTGATGTTCCAGATAATGCTTATAATGATGGTGCTAATATTTTACAAGCAAAAGATATCTTAGCACAATTAAGCAAAAAACAGGAACCCTTCTTTTTTGCTGTGGGTATTGCAAAGCCCCATTTACCATTTGTAGCACCTAAAAAATATTGGGATTTATATAAAAGATCTGACATTGTTTTGGAGCCTTTTCAAGAGCAAAGCACAAATCCAATTTCAGTCGCCTATCATAATGCTGGTGAAATAAGAGCGTATACCGATATTCCAGCTGATATTGCAGCAACCCAACAAAAAGGTTTTGGACTCGCTTTATCAAGTGAAAAACAAAAAGAATTGATTCATGGCTATTATGCAGCTATCTCCTATACAGATGCGTTAGTTGGACAATTATTAAATACCATTGATTCATTAGGTTTAGCCTCCAATACAATCATTGTTTTATGGGGCGATCATGGTTGGCATTTAGGTGATCATAATATATGGTGTAAGCACAGTAATTTTGAACAAGCAACACATGCGCCACTTATTATTTCATCACCTGGCATTGCATCTAATAAAACAAAGTCATTATCGGAGCATGTTGATATTTTTCCAACATTATGTGATTTAGCTGGTCTTGCAATTCCTGCACAACTTCAGGGTAAAAGCTTAAAGCCAGTCATGAAAAATCCGGCAGCAGCTGTTAAGGAGCTTTCAGTTAGTCAATATCCAAGAGCTGGGGCGGATGAACAAGATAGCCGTATTGAAACTACACCAGCAATTATGGGTTATTCCATTCGAAATACTCAGTACAGATATACCATTTGGATGAAAAACGCATTTAGGTCAACACAACCCTTTAATGCTGCATCAATCATAGGGGAAGAATTGTATGATTATAATGCAGATCCATTGGAAAAATACAATGTAGCCAAGGATAAAAAATATGCCCCTGTTACCAAAAAATTATATGCAGAAATGTTGGCTTATTTTAAATCACAGGAATCAAAATTGGCTATCACGAAAAAATAAATCGCCCCTTATATAAATTATTTAATCTATCCTTATGAAAATATTAAAAATTGTCCTTTGTTTTTTTCTGTTAAATTCAACCGCTTTTGCACAAACCAAAAAGCCAAATATCATTTTCATTTTAGCAGATGATTTAGGTATTGATGGTGTGAGTAGTTATGGTGCAGATTTATTTAAAACACCCATCATTGATAAATTAGCGAAGGAGGGAATTAGATTCTCAAATGCTTATACAGCGCCTTTGTGTGGTCCTTCAAGGGCAATGATATTAACTGGCAGATATGCTTTTAGAACCGGTGCGGTGAATCAAGATCAAACTGGAGAATTCACACCTGCTATGGAAACGATGATGCCAAAAATTTTAAAGCAAGCTGGCTATACAAGTGCTATGATTGGAAAGTGGGGTCAATTGCCATTAGGTCCTGCAGAATTTGGTTTTGATGAGTATTTGAGATTTTTTGGTAGTGGTGTATATCATAGTACGCCAGATAAAAAAGAAAAATATGTACTTAATGGTAAGGATTTGGTATTGAAGGAAAATGTATACATGCCTGAATTAATGCATCAAACGATGGTTGATTTTGTTTCAAAACATACCAAGGACCCCTTTTATTTATATTATTCTTTAGTACATGTGCATGGTGAAATTATGGCCACACCAGATAGTAAACCAGGTACCACTGATTATCAGGAATTATATAATGATAACATTAATTATATGGACAAGCTAGTGGGCAAGCTCATTAAAACATTAGATAGTCTTAAAATAAGAGATAACACCCTTATTGTTTTCTTTGGTGATAATGGTACTGCTGGTCAAGCGGCTACGATTGGTACTGTGAATGGTAAAAAACTTATTGGTAAAAAAGGAACGATGCAAGAAGGTGGAAGTTTAGTGCCATTAATCGCCCATTGGCCTGGTGTTACACCAAAGGGCGTTGTTTCCAAAAACTTAATAGATGCTTCCGATTTTATTCCAACCTTTGCTGAAATAGCTGGGGCGCCTTTACCTACCAATATTAAATTAGACGGAACAAGTTTTGCTAAGCAATTAAAAGGAAGCAAAGAAGCATCACGTACTTGGATTTTCACAGAATTAGGAAATGATTGGTATGTAAGAGAAGCGAATTGGAAATTAAACCGTGCTGGCGAATTATTCGATATGAGTAATTCACCTTTTGAAGAAAAGCTTACTGCAATAGATGAAAAAACTAAACCCATCAAAGATAGATTACAAGGTATTTTAGATAGTTTAAATCCGGGAGCTGGAATTTTAGACAAAGGGGATGGCACAGGTAGACATGCTAATAAAGCTAAAAACAAGGCAAAAAATTAGGAACTAAAACAATTCATTTTATGAAAAAGCAGTTACTAGCCATTTTGCTATGTTTCACCATCATTCATTCTACCCAAGCGCAAACAAAGCAAATTGTTAGTGCAGATGGCGTTGTACTTGACAATCCTTATCTGCATGTGAATCAGAACAGCACTAGCTTCACATTAGCCAACAACGCTACTATTGGCACAAGGGTAATTGCTGCATTAGATTCAATAGTGATCAACAGTAATAAAGGCAAACGTATGCTAGTGCGTGGGCAGGTAGCAGTTTTTTTAGAAAATGAACCCTATGAAATTTCATCTGGAAAATATTTTGAAATTGGCTTTAAAAAAAATCATCCACCACTTACAGCACCTGAACAATGGGTGGAGCCACAAAAAAATACCATTGTTTATGAGGATGCACAATTTCGCATCTTTGAAGAAAGATTAGCCGCAGGCGATATTCGTGATTTACATAGTCATGCACAGCGATTAGTGGTGCGACTTAATCTTGTTCAATTAACGGATCCTAGATTAAATAAAGAAGTAAAAGAAGGTACAGGTATTCAAGTACCCAACACCGTTAAGTTTGCAGAGCCTGTGGTACATGCCGTTAAAAATCTAAGCAAAATACCTTTGTTCAACATTGTAATGGAGTTTAAGATTCCTCATTAGCTCCTTCAATTATAGTAAATGTTTTAGTGATTATTTTCTGTATGTGTCTTTATATAATCCCATTTTATCAAATGGAATAGGTTGGAAGCCGGGTATTTTTTTAAAAACAATCGAATTACTTTTTAACATAAAATTGCCATTTTTCATATCTACAAATCCTGGATCTTCTTTTGTACTAAAATTGTTATTTTCTGTTGTAGTTGCAAATTCTCCACCCATTAATTTTACTGGTTGTTCTGGCCCACCAATGATTACATTCCCTGAAAATTCATTCCCTCTGGAACGCATACCCTGCCATTCTTTACCTTCAACAATGACGTCGAGATAAGGTAACAATGATGGATACCTTGTTGAATAAGGAGGTTGGTCAAACTTTATTGACTCGGTCAATCTTTTTCTAAGAATTCCATTTTTCCCATAAAACTCTGCTGCTTGTGGTTTTGCCCATGTATAAAAGGCGGCGGATATTACATAACTATTGGATAATGGTTCAATAATAATATTATTCTTCATCTTTAAATCCCAGCCTCCATTACTAAATAATATACCATGATTTACTTTTAAATCATAAAATACATTTCCATATACGGTAATATCTGTGGATGCATCATCACAATAAATGCCCATATTCATTCTATTGGCATTGCCGGTGTGATGAAAATAATTATACCGAACAATATTACCACGATTACTTGGATCTCTGCCAATATACCATGGGGAGGTATCGTCGGAATTAGTTGTTACATCATGTATATTGTTATATTCAAAAATGTGCTCATTCCCATAAACATAAATTCCTTGAAATTCTGCATTATAAACTTCATTATGCGAAACAATATTTCCACAACCATTCACATTAATACCTGCCCATAAAAATTTATTTCTCAAATTGTAATCATGAATTTTACAATTTTCCACCACATTGTTGCCGTTAATTAAATTAACTTTACTTCCACCACTTAAAAATATACCGCCACTCCCTGTGTTGTATATATCGCAACTTTGTATGCGATGATTGTTTCCAGCCATCTGATCCCATCCAGTGTTGTTGTAAATATGATTTTGAAAGTCGCCAATAATTCTTGATACTGCTACACCTTTGTAATCGTCAACGGACATATCCTCTTTTAATCTTAAAGCACCTTGCCCCATTACAATCCCTGTATTGCCAATATTGCGAACGGTGCATCCTGCAATGGTATTGTTATTGCCGCGTTCCATATACATACCAATGCCTCTAGCAACTTCAAAAGTAATACCGCTTAATGTGATATGACTCACGCCTTCCATTGCAATAATTGGATCTTCAAGCATGGAAACCATGATAGAAGCATTTGTAATATTAGTTGGTGGCCAAAAGTATAAGATCCCTGATTTTCTATCTAGATACCATTCTCCTGGGCTATCTAATTCTTCAAGTATATTGATGGCAGCATACTGCTGAAAATCTCTGCCGCTTGCTATTCCATACAAATGGGGCATGGCTAACTGAACTGTTTTTTGCACAGTATCTATTGACTTAATATTTATATAATCATCTGCATAGCCATAATTGAAAGTACCACTTAACCATATATCCTCTTGTCCTTGCCATTTTGCGTGTCGCGCATCTGTATATTCAAATTTTCCGCCTCTGTTAGATTTGTCTAACATTCTTGGAACCGATCCCTTATCAATTACTTTTCCCATTTTGATATATCCCTTATTTGGGTATCTAGCAAGTGTCATTGGTTCACCATTAAAAAATAATTGTAATGGAGCAGGCGTAACTGCAATGGTATGTCCAAATTGCTTGTGTGATCCAAAATCAGTTATTCCAATATTAGGTAAATGCACCTGTAACACATGCCCAGCAGCATTTTCATTTAACCTTTTGATTATTGAAGCATCTTTAATTATACTAAATGCACTTGGTTGAATATTTTTGCCTCCTGTAATAGTTACGGTACCAGTTTTGTCTGCTTGCCAAGTAATTTCTTTTCCAGCTTGACCGCTGTCTTGTTCGTTTAAAACAAAAGTGCTTGTTAAATTATATTGACCAGGTGCAATATGAACGTTTATTCCTTTTGAATTTTTAGCTTTATAATTTCTTACTAATTTTTGTGCTGCAGTTAAACTTGCTACTGGACTTTCAATACTTCCATTATTTTTATCATTCCCTTTAGTGGATACATAAAAATTTTGACCATACATCGCAGAGGAAAAAAATATGGCGATGATCAAGTATTTCAATTTAATAAATTGCATTTTTAAAAATTTTATAAAAATAATGGTTTTATGTATCTCTATTTTTTCTAATCCAAATATAAAGTGCTTTAAGTTATCTAAGTCTGGGGTTTATTCAATATCCTTAAAAGGATTAAATCTCGCTTTTGGTATTTTACGTAATACAATGATAATCAACAACTTTGATGAATATTTTTATTGGTAAAAACTAATTTTACCTTTTTTGGCCAGTGCTATACATTAATTTTATTCTTTATCTTTAATACACGTATTTACTTTTCATGAAAAAAAGAAATTGTCGCCTTTTTGCCATTGTTTTAGTATTAATTTTTACTTCTTGTGAAAAAATTAATATACCTGTAGACGTGCAAAATCAAATAGCACAATTGCCAGATGAAATTGATTATAATTTCCAGGTAAAACAAATTTTATCAGATAAGTGTTTTGCCTGTCATGGACCTGATTCAAAAAAACAAAAAGCAAACTTAAGATTAGATATTAGTGATATTGCATACGACCACAAGGGGGAAGATGGCTATAAGGCAATTAAACCAGGCAGTATTGCCAAAAGCGATTTGGTACGTCGCATACTAAGTGATGATCCACATGTTCGAATGCCTACCCCTGAATCTAATCTTGTTTTAACGCCCTATGAAAAAGCGGTACTTATAAAATGGGTTGAACAAGGTGCTAAATATAAAACACATTGGGCTTATGTCGCTCCGAAAAAAGCAGCTATCCCTGATATTTTAAATTCAAATTGGATAATAAATAATGCTGTCGATCCTTTTATTTATAAAAAGATAGAAGAACAAGATTTAAAACCTGCACCACAAGCAGATAAACTAACTTTAATTCGTCGACTAAGTTTTGATATACGAGGCATTAGTCCGACGGTTAAAGAAATCAATGATTTTGTTTCAGACAATAATTCAAAAGCGTATGAAAATTTAGTAGATCGTTTTTTAGCAAGTGAACATTATGGTGAACGAATGTCTGAGTATTGGTTAGATGTTTCAAGATTTGCTGATAGTTATGGCTATCTTGATGATAAACATTATGATCAAAGTCCTTGGCGTACATGGGTAATAAATGCTTACAATAAAAATTTACCCTTTGATAAATTTATAACATGGCAGCTTGCTGGTGATTTACTGCCAAATCCAACACAGGAGCAAGTTTTAGCTACTGGTTTTAATCGTAATCACAAACAAAATTCAGAGGCGGGTATCATAGAAGAAGAGTTTAGAGTGGAATATGTAACTGATCGCACAAATACATTGGGCGCTTCTTTAATGGCAACAACATTAGGTTGTGCTAAGTGTCATGATCACAAATATGATCCTGTGAGTCAAAAAGATTATTATTCCTTATTTGCATTTTTTAATAGCACTTTTGAAAAAGGCGGGCCTAATTATGGCAGTGATGACATGGTAGCTGGACCTACTTTGTTGCTCACAAAAAAAGAAGAGGAACTAAAAATCCAAAATTTTAAAAAATATATCAATCAATTAGAAACCGATTATAAATTGGATCAGGATAATGCAACGAAAGCCGCTATTGCACAAGGGGATAAAAATATTGAAACATCTCTTCAAAAAATGGTGCTGGCTAAGTTAAGCTTTGATAAAACAAATCAAAAGGATCCTAAGCGTACATTTTTTATTAATGAAGCTGACCCATCTATAAATGCAAATTATAGAAATGCTGAATTTGGACAAGGAGTTAGTGGCCAATCATTAAAATATAATGACGAGACCATGGTTGCTTTTCCGCCTGAAAAAATTGGAAATTTTGAAAGGTACCAGCCATTTTCATTTAGTCTTTGGTTAAAAGTACCTGAAAATTATCCCTTAGCAACTGTTTTTCATAAGTCGGATTATCATAGGTATGGTTATCAAGGTTTTGATTTAGTATTAAAAAATAACCAATTAAATTTTAGGGTAATACATAATTTTCCGCATGATGCAATTAGTGTTTTATCTCCCCTACGGTTAAAAACAAATCAGTGGTATCATATAGCTATCAGTTATAATGGTAATAGTAAAGCAAATGGTGTAGAATTATTTGTCAATGGGGAAAAGCAAACAAATCAAATAGAATATGATCATTTGGTTAAACATATAAAATCATACCCTAGTATACATAAATTATATGTAAAACCCGGTTTGGTTTTCGGTCTAAGAACATTGGATAGGTCAATGCCTAAAGGGGAAGTAGATGAATTTTATTTATTCAGTAATACGTTGAATCAACCCCAAGCAAAATTTTTATTTCAGCAAAAACAATTCCCATTAAAAGGTGAAAAAGAAGATTTTGCAAAGCTAAATCCATTATTATATGATGCGCGTAAGCAATTAGCAGATTTATATGATTCTGTGCAAGAAGTAATGGTGATGGGGGATTTGCCAAAGCCCCGCCCTACCTATGTTTTAAATAGGGGATTATATACTGACCCTACTACTCAAGTATTTCCAAATACACCTAATGCAATTTTACCCTATCCCGATCATTTGCCAAAAAATAGGTACGGATTGGCACAGTGGTTATTTATGCCCAATCATCCTTTAACCAGTAGGGTCGCGGTTAACAGAATCTGGCAAATGATTTTTGGCAATGGATTTGTAAAAACTTCTGACGATTTTGGTAACCAAGGTGCCATGCCTACAAATCCAGCTTTATTAGATTATTTAGCTGTTTGGTATCGTGAAAATGGTTGGAATACCAAAGCACTTCAAAAGCTAATATTTATGAGCGCTGTTTATAAGCAATCATCTTTGAACGATGCTGTTATAGTAAAAAAAGATCCCCAAAATATTTATTTAAGTCGTAGTCCACGTTACAGGTATCCTGCTGAAATGATTCGTGATAACGCTTTAGCTGTGAGTAATTTATTAGTCCAAAAAATTGGCGGCCCTAGTGTTTATCCTTATCAACCTGATAATTTATGGGAACAGTTAAGTGATAAAATATGGAGGTATCAATATCTGCAAACGGAAGGGGAAGGATTGTATAGAAAAAGTATTTATACCATCCGAAAGCGAACCAGCGTAGTTCCATTTTTACAAATTTTTGATGCTGCCGATAGGACCGTTTGTACTGTAAAACGAACTGCTTCTAGTTCACCTATGCAGTCTTTGGCTATTTTAAATAATCCTCAAATGATTGAAGCTTCCATGCATATTGCATTAAGGATGATGAATGAAGCAGGTTTGGTATTAAAGGATAAATTAAATTTTGGTTTTTTTATTATAACTGGAAGATATCCAAACCTTAAAGAATTAAATTTATTAGATAAAATGTATACAACCGAAAGGGCCCAATTTACAATGCATCCTGATAAAGCGAATAAATTAATTAAGATAGGTTACATGAAACCTACAATAACAAATAACATAGAATTGGCAAGTTTTGCTTCTATCGCAATGGCACTGATGAATACGGATGAATTTTTAACAAGAAAATAATGGGTATGCACGAATATTTAAAAATAAAGTACCAACAAAATAGACGCGATTTTTTACGCGGCTCTGCTTTAGGCTTAGGCGGTATAGCGCTTGGGTCTTTGTTGGGATGTAATAGCAAGCCTTCACAAAAAATAATTTCACAAATTTTAGAAGAACAAAATATTCCATTAGGGTCACCTCATTTTTTACCAAAAGCAAAGCGAGTGATTTATTTATTTCAAAGTGGGGGTCCTTCACAAATGGAATTATTCGATTATAAACCCAAATTATACGAAATGCATGGTCAGGAAATACCTGCTTCTGTAATGGGCAAAAATAGAATTTCTGGGATGGTGAACAATCAATATTCCTTTCCACTCGCCAAGCCTGCAGCTAATTTTAATCAATTTGGTAAAAATGGAACCTATGTTTCAGATTTAATTCCACATACTGCATCTATGATTGATGATTTATGTGTTGTTAAATCCATGGTTACGGATCAAATTAATCATGAACCGGCTGTTATTTTCACTCAAACAGGAAATCAATTAAGTGGCCGTCCTTGTATGGGATCATGGTTGAGTTACGGTTTGGGTAGCATGAATGAAAATTTACCTTCCTTTATTGTCATGCTATCAAAAGGAGGAGGGGATCAGCCAATTTCAAGTGCGGCTTGGAGCAGTGGTTTTTTACCTTCGCATCATCAAGGGGTACAATTTATGACTGGCAAGGATCCTATTTTATATTTGAATACACCTGATGGTATTGATCGAATGGATCGTCGTCGCGCACTTGATTTTATTAAAAATTTCAATGAATTACAAAATGAAAATTTGCATGATCCTGAAATTGAAAGTCAAATTAATCAAGCTGAAATGGCTTACCGTATGCAATTGGCCATTCCAGATATTGCCGATTTATCCAACGAGCCACAGCATATTTTAGATATGTATGGCGATGATGTATTAGTTCCAGGAAGTTTTGCGCATAATTGTATTATGGCAAGACGTTTGGCTGAAAAAGACGTTCGTTTTATTCAACTATATCATTTAGGTTGGGATCACCATGGTGCCCTTGCCTCAGGAATTAAAAGAGCCACTAAACAAACCGATCAAGCATCAGCGGCATTGGTAAAAGATTTAAAACAAAGAGGATTATTAGATGATACGTTGGTGATTTGGGGTGGTGAATTTGGTCGTACCAGTTTTAGTCAAGGTAAATTAACGCCCGAAGGTTTTGGTCGCGATCATCATCCTGGTGCTTATTCAATTTGGATGGCAGGTGGTGGCGTTAAGCCAGGATTAGTTTATGGCGAGACGGACGATTTTGCACATAATGTAGTCAATGATAAAGTGCATGTGCATGATTTTCAAGCCACATTAATGCATTTACTTGGTATTGATCACGAGAAATTTATTTTCAAAACGCAGGGCCGACGCTACCGTCTTACCGATGTGTCAGGGAATGTGATACATAATTTAATTGCATGATAACTGAATTCATTGGACATTTCCATCCTTTAGTCGTGCACTTGCCCATTGGGATTTTAATTTTTACGTTTATACTTGAGTTAATCCAATTAAAAAGTAAAACTAAATTTGACCAAGCAATTTTTATTGGAATCTTTCTTGGAACTATTTTTGCTATCGTTGCTGCAGTAATGGGTTGGTTATTATCATTAGATGGTGGTTATGATGAAAAACTATTAAATAATCATCAATATGCAGGTTGGATACTTTGCTTCTTTTGTTTTGTGTTAGTGATTGTAAAAAAATATTTTCACGCGCTTTCCTATTTTAATCAACTAAATAAATCACTCTGGGGAATAATTATACTTGTTCTCTTTTTAGTAGGCCACTTTGGTGGCAGTATAACGCATGGTGCTGACTATTTGGCCCTGGATTTGTCAGCCGGTAATAAGGGAGTTAAAAAAGCACTTTCTATAGATAGCGTTTCCGCATTGCCGCCAGAAAAACAAGCACAAGTGAACATGTATGAGGGACTAATTTATCCTTTATTAGATGCGAAATGTATTCAGTGTCATAATAGTGAAAAGAAAAAAGGCAATTTGCAACTCACCTCCATTGATTTAATTTTAAAAGGAGGTAAAAAAGGACCGGCAATCACTGCTTTTAATGCACAGGAAAGCTTAATAATTCAACGTATGCTGTTGGATCCAGCCAGCGACAAACACATGCCTCCCAAGGGGAAACCCCAACTCAATAACAAGGAAATTAATTTAATCTATTGGTGGGTGCAACATGGTGCATCTATAAATGATAAATTAGGGGTTGCTTTATTGAATGATACTGTAAAAAATCTAATCGCTAGTAAAATAGCTCCAGTATTCCCTACGCTATCTTTACCACAAACATTTTTAGTTGATTCAAATAAAATTAATTCCTTAAAGCAATTAGGTTTAATTGTACATCCCATTGCCAAAGGAGTTGGATATCTTGATTTAAGTGCAATGAATGCTCCATTATTAAATGATGTACAGGTACAAAAAATTTCAATACTTGATAGTCATTTAGTTTGGTTGAATTTAGCGAATACAAGAATTACAAACAATAGCATCGCTACTTTAAGTAGCTGCAAAAATATACTTAAACTTAATGTAGCATATACTTCGCTCAATGATGATGCAATCAGTTTACTGAATCAGTTTACAAAATTAAATTATTTAAATATTGTCGGTACGTCTGTTTCAGACAATGGATTAGCTAAATTAAATCTGAGTAATAGTTTAAAAACTTTATATTGCTGGAATACCAAAATCACCCAAAGTGGGGTTGATCAATTTAAAAAGCGGTATCCAAATATTCAAATCAACTTTTAAAATTAAAGTAATGAGCAAAATACCCCAATCAGTTTCAAATTTTTTGAACACGCCTTATCAGTTATCTAATGAAAATATCATTTATTTCAGAACGCATGGTTTTATTAAATTAAAACAAGTTTTAAATGCTGAAGTGATTGCTTATATGGACTTGGTTATTACCGAGGAAGTAAATCGATTAAACAACCAACAATTAGCAATAGAAGATAGAGATACTTATGGTAAAGCCTTTTTACAAATCATGAACATCTGGAAGAATTCAGATCAAGTGAAAGAAATTGTGTTTAGTAAGCGACTTGCTGAAATTGCTACAAATTTATTAGAAGTTTCTGGCGTTAGAATTTACCATGATCAAGCACTTTATAAAGAACCGAGTGGTGGTCATACCCCATGGCATGCTGATCAATACTATTGGCCTTTGGAATCAGATAAAACAATAACTGCTTGGATGCCTTTACAAGAAACGCCATTGGATTGGGGTCCCTTAGAATTTAGTGCGGGTAGTAATCAATTAACTTCAGGAAGGGATAAGGCAATTAGTGATGATAGCCAAGCATTTTTACAAGCGCAATTAAAAGAAAAGGGGTTCCCACATATCATTGAATCTTTTGACTTAGGTGAAGTTAGCTTTCATAAAGGATGGTTATACCACCGTGCTGGACCTAATAAGTCAAATCAAATGAGAAAAGTGATGACCATCATTTATATGGATAAGGATATTAAATTGAAAGCTCCTGAAAATAAAAATCAGCAAGCTGATTGGGATACCTGGTGTCCTGGAGCAGAAGTTGGTGAAGTAGTCGCAACGCCACTCAATCCGATTTTGTATCAAGTATAAACTAAATTATTATTTATGTCTTTTAAATTTTCCACCCTTGCGCATCTTTTATTTATTTTTTTTTGCTTAACAGGGTATTCGCAAACAAGCCAAAATTTTTCACATCCTGCGATTAAGGACTATGGTTTAAAAAACTATGTCTCACTTAATAAAACACTTCCATTTAGTGATACGGTTCCTTGGAAATTGGTGGGAAAATTACCCTACAATTGTCACTTTCAACCTTGGATAGAAATTGAAAATGCGGAAGGAAAAACAATTCATTTAAATTCAAGTAATCCACTGGTACTTTATTTAACCAAAACTGAAAGTTTTGTAGCAAATAAGCAATCAGAAACTTATGAGGCAAAAAACTGGGTGAGCGGTGAAGGCGCTATTTATACCATACCAGCAGGTGCAGTGGTTAAATCTGTACAATATCGTGAAACAGGTTATGATACTAAATTTCTAGGATCATTTGAGTGTAACGATAATGATTATAATATTCTTTGGAATAAAGGAGCGAGAACCGCTTACTTGTGCATGCGCGATTGGTTTTATGACTGTCCTGATAGAGAGCGCGTTGGCTTTTGGGGCGACGGAACCCCTGAGTTAAATCAATGTTTTTATGCGTTTGATTCCAATGCGCATCAACTAGCGAAGGAATTGGTTTTACGCCCTTTAGATCCTAAATTTTATCCCGGACAACAGTTGGAATTTTTAGGAGAATATGGGTTGTGGTATTATTATTTACAAACTGGTGATCTTGCTTCCATCAAAACGGTATATCCAGCTACTAAAAACTTTTTATTTAATACCTATAAGTTCGGTAAAAAAAATCAATGGTTTGATTGGGGTAAAGAAAATAAAGATATAGCCATTATTGAAAAATGTTTTATGTACATCGATTTAGGCGCGCTAAAAAAAATGGCCTTGGTGACAGGTAATTTAGCAGACACCCTTATCATTAATTTAAAAATGGATAGTATAAAAAGTGATTTTGATAAAAAATATTGGAAAGGCAATTTTTATATGTCTGATCAGGTGAATGAACCGGATGATCGTGCAAACGCGATGGCAATAAATGCCGGCTTAGCAGATCGAACGAAGTGGAATGCTATTTATGAATTTGTTTTAACTAAAAAAACCTACTCCAGTTGTTTTTTTGACAGATGGGTTTTTGAAGCGCTTTGTACTATTGGCAAACAGGAGTATGCATTGTTAAGAATGTACAATAGATATAAAACTATGATCCCTGCTAGTTTTTCTACACTATGGGAGCATTACGATCGTTGGTGGGCTTCTAGAATTGATGCTTTTGATGAAGGGTCATCCCTTAATCATGGTTGGAATCCACCAGTAATCAACCTTTCACAAACCATTGCCGGCATTTCACCTATTGAAGCAGGATGGAAAACATTTCAGGTATTGCCTAAAGAAGGTTTTTTACAAACTATTAAAGTAGTTGTACCTGCTATAATTGGTGATATATCAGTAAGTATCATTAAAACAAGCAGTAATTATTCACTCAAGCTTAATACCCCGCAACTCAGTAAATCGATAGTGGGGATTCCAAAAGCATCTTTTACCAAACTTCAAACCATCAGCGTCAATGGAAAGTTAATTTGGAATAAACAATTTATAAACCAGGTAAAAGGAGTTCGCTTTTATGGTGAGGATGAAAATTATATCATGTTTGAAACCAATGCGGGCGATTGGCAATTTTTAGCTAGCGGACTGCTGCCATTAAATTCACCAAAAATTCCTGCTAAAAATAGTATACCAGCTATTCCAATTAATAAAAATAATTGGACTGCAAGAGCTTCTGTTAATGATAGCGCATACATGTTCACGGATGATAAAATTCCAATTGATGTCCCTGCTAATAATGCAATTGATGGTGATCATTGGACTGGTTGGCGCGACATGACGCAAAAGCAATATAAAGGGCAGTGGTTTGAACTTGATATGAAACAACTAGTACAATTCAATAAAATTGAATTAGATAATACATGGGCTTTATGGGATTCACCCAACAATTATTCAGTGGAGGTTTCTAATAATGGAAAAAATTGGAGTACCCCAATAGCCACTGGATCAGGAACTTTAGGTATTACTGAAATTAAATTTCCGCCACAGCGCGCTAGATATATCAGAGTGAAACAAAATGGCACTGATCCTTTATATCATTGGTCCATTTATGAGCTAAGTGTTTTTAATATTAAATAAAAAAGCCGTCCCGATTTTATCGGGACGGCTTTTAAGTTGCTGTAGGGGGAGGGATCGAACCTCCAAGAGGCAGTTAGCTATAACACAAAGTTCAGTGGTCGACCCTGGTCGCCCCGATTACTCGGGGCGGCTCTATGTTACGTTTATCCCGTTATCCCCGCCTTCGAGACAAGAAGGTATGTATGCCAAGATTTCATCACCCCACAGTATTTAAGAACTATTCATTTGAGTTTTTCTACTTATTTCCCTCATTTGATAAATCAAAACTAAAGTATTGGCCTATATGTTGCAAATATTTTAATCATTTATTTTAAAATATAGATAATATTTAATAAATTGTCAATATATTTAAAAATAGTTAAAAATGGAGGCAAAAAATACCCCAAAATTGAACATTGACAAAAGCTTAGATAAGCTGGATTTGCAAATAATTCAAGCAATGATGGAGGATGCCGAAGTTTCCTATGCGGATTTAGGCAAACAATTTTTTGTATCAGGGGGTACCATTCATGTGCGTATCAAAAAGTTAGAGGAGTTGGGCATTGTAAAGGGCAAGCGCCTAGCTGTTGATTTAAAAGTGTTGGGTTACGACATTATCGCGTTTATTGGGATCTACCTTGAAAAAATCTCCATGTATGATAATGTTGCGCAAGCGTTAAAAAATATCCCCCAAGTGGTTCGGGTAAATTATACTACCGGCAATTATAGCATGTTTGTTGAAATTGTGTGTAAGGATATGCAACAACTTCGTTTTGTCCTTCACGATGAACTTCAAAATATTAAAGGCATTGAGCGTACGGAAACTTTGATCTCCTTAGAGGAAAGTTTTTCACGTAATGTGAAGATTGTTTAGTTTTTCAATTGTAAATTACATTAAATCTTTTTTTATGAAACCTTGTTTTCAACAGGATGGCCGTCGTAGTTTTTTAAAAAAATCGACCTCCCTAGTCGCATTGTATTTAACACCAAGTGTTTTTTTAAAGGCATTTGCTGTGGATACGATTGTTCCAATGCCGATAGCCAAGGAAAAATTAACGATTACTATTAATGGTAAATTATTAAAAATTGAAATAGATGCAAGAACTACTTTGCTCAATTTATTAAGAGAGGATTTGGCTTTTACGGGTACTAAAAAAGGTTGTGAGATGGGGCAGTGTGGCGCATGTACTGTTCATATTAATGGTAAGCGTGCAAAATCATGTATGCAATTAGCATTAACTCATCAAAATAATAAAATAACGACCATCGAGGGATTGGGTGATGGTGAAAAGTTTCATCCAATGCAAGTAGCGTTTATAAAACATGACGCTTTTCAATGTGGCTATTGCACTTCAGGTCAAATAATGTCGGCTGTTACTTGTGTAAGAGAAGGTAATGCTAAATCAAGAGCAAGTATTCAAACTTATATGGATACCAATATTTGCAGATGTGGTGCTTATCAAAACATTGTGGATGCTATTGCTGAAGTAGCTAAAACCGGTGCTAAAATTTAATCCATATAACCTTATCAATTCAAGAAAATGAAATCATATAATAATACAATACTTTGGGAAGATGAGCGCGTAGATGGTGCTGATAAAGTTAATGGTAAAGCAAAATATGCAGCAGAACATAGCTTACCTAATATGGCATATGCGGTTTTTGTTACAAGTACCATTGCAAAGGGAAGTATTAAAAATTTAGATACTTCCAAAGCATTAGCGATACCTGGTGTTTTAGATGTAATTTATTATGCTAATTGTCCGAGTGTACCTGGTTATATTTCTAATGCTGCGGAACGACCTAAAAATGCAATTGAGTGGCGCGGTCATAAAGTATTACATGATAACAAAGTGCGTTTTTTTGGACAACCCATTGCACTTATTGTAGCGGATAGTTTTGAAAATGCAAATGCAGCGATACGTTTTGTAAAAGCGGAGTATGAAATTGAAAAATTTGAAACTAATTTTGACAAAGCAAGATTAGATACAAAAAATTTAAAAACAAACAGTAATTATAAACGCGGTACGGAAAAAAAGTTTAAGGAAGCGTTTGCTTCAGTTGAATCTGAATTTAATATTCCTATTGAGGTTCACAATGCAATGGAATTGTTTGCTACTATTGCGCATTGGGAAGGAGAGGATAAAGTTACTTTGTATGATAAAACACAGGGCCCCAAGAGTACGCAATTTACCGTGTCTCGTACATTTGGTATCCCAGATAAAAATGTAAGAGTCATTGCTGAAAATGTGGGTGGCGCTTTTGGAAGTGGTTTAAGAAGTTGGGCGAATGTGCCAGCTGCTTGTATCGCCGCAAAAAAACTGAATCGTCCGGTGAAGTTAGTACTAACGCGTCCGCAAATGTTTTCATTAGTTGGTTACCGTCCACAATCATGGCAAAAAGTGGGCATTGGCGCAGATGCTGCTGGAAATTTTACGGGCATTAGTCATGAAGCCATCTCGAATACTTCCAGGTATGAGGATTTTAGAGAAGGGATTGTGGATGTGTCTAAATTTTTATATGCATGTGAGAATGTGGATACAAAATATAACCTACTGCCACTTGATTTGAGTACGCCTGTATGGATGCGTGGTCCTGGGGAAGCCAGCGGTTGTTTTGCATTAGAAAGTGCGATTGACGAATTGTCCTATAAATTAAAAATGGACCCCATAGAATTAAGATTAAAAAATTACACGACTACTAATCCAGAAAATAAAATGCCATTTTCTGATATTAATTTAAAAGATTGTTACACTTACGGAATAAATAAAATAGGGTGGAAAAATCGTCCCACTGTACCTGGTGCATTAAAGGAAAATGGATGGTTGATTGGTTATGGTATGGCCGTGGGTGTTTTTGGTGCAGGAAAAGGATCAGCGTCGGTAAGAATAGTTTTAAGTAGTGATGGAAAATTATTACTAGAGTGTGGGGTAAGTGATATGGGTCCAGGGACAACCACTGCTATGACCATACTTGCTTCAGAGGCTATGCATATGCCTATTCAAAAAATTAAATTTAAACTAGGTGATTCCGATTTACCGCCAGGTCCTTCACAAGGGGGATCAGGTACTACTTCAACTGTAGGATCGGCCGTTGATTTGGCTTGTAAAACCTTACAACAAAAATTAAAGGAGATCGCCATTAAATCTGCGCCAGTTTTTGTTGGCATGAATGCGGAAGCGCTGGAAGTTAAAAATGAAATGGTGATTTCAAAAACAGATGCAAACGTAAAAATGGATATTGTTAACTTATTAAAATTAGCCAATCAAGATAAAATTGATTTAACCATTTCCTCCAATGGTAAAACTGCAGCGCAATTGAAATTTACGAGCAATTCTTTTTCAGCGCATTTTGTAAAGTTGGGAGTGAATCCAAAAGATGGCACTGTTAAAATATTACAAGTAGTTACTACTGGAGATGCAGGAAAAATTATTAGTCCGAAAACCGCGCGGAGTCAAATGTTGGGCGGGGTAGTGGGTGGTATCGGTATGGCACTTTCTGAAAAACTAGAAATAGATCATAAAACTGGACAAATCATTAATGCAAGCTTTGGCGGTTATCATTTGCCACTGCATTCACACATTCCTCCAACGGATGTTTGGTTTGTCAATAAGCCGGATCCTAATATCAATGATATTGGTGCCAAAGGTATTGGTGAAATTGCATTGATTGGGTTAGCAGCTGCGATTACCAACGCAGTATATAATGCCACAGGAAAACGAGTACGTGACCTTCCTATAACGCCTGAAAAATTAGGATTTAAAACTAAGGCGTAAAAAATTATTTTGAAAAAATACAAGCAATCGTAAATTCGTAAATCCTATTATAATTTATAACCGTCATCTGCTACTAATTGTGCGCAAATACGTCTACGGGCTTCCTTGCTGTTGAATGAATCTACTTTGGTAAATCTCTTTAAACCAATATTCATCATGCGTAATTCATCGCCATCTGCAAAACTATTCAATGCATCCTTTCCAGCTTTATTGATTGCATCGGCTGCATCATAGATATACGTGCGAACAATGTCTGCTTGAATGGTAGTAGCCGCTTCGCCTTTCATGGCAGTTAATTTTTCTAATCTTAATAAAGCAGATTCAGCATGATAAGTAATGATGGACATATCAGCGATGTTCATTAATATTTCTTGCTCCTTATTTAAGGACATCATTAATTTTTGCACTGCTGCGCCTGCCACCATTAAAATACATTTCTTAAAATTTGCAACAGCTTTTTTCTCTTTTGCAAATAGACCTTCTTCTTCAGAACCAAAATCAGGGATACTCATTAATTCTTGTTGCACGCTCATTGCTGGTCCCATTAAATCTAATTTCCCTTTCATGGCGCGTTTTAAAACCATATCCACGGTAAGTAATCTATTAATTTCATTGGTGCCTTCATAAATACGATTGATACGACTATCACGATAGGCTTTTGAAATTTGATATTCATCGCTATATCCATTACCGCCATGTATTTGTACACCTTCATCTACTACATAATCCAACGCCTCACTTCCAAACACTTTTAAAATGGCACACTCAATAGCATATTCTTCAGCAGCACCTAATAATGATTCAGATAATGTTTTACCTGATGCCAATAATAGTCGCTCTTGCTCATCTATATGATGCGATACTCTGTATAAAGTTGTTTCACCCACCCACATTTTAATAGCCATTTCAGCTAACTTATGTCGGATGGCACCAAATTTTACAATTGGCAATTTAAATTGCTCTCTTGTTTTTGCATATTGAATAGTTACGCTTAATGCACGTCTTGCACCACCCAATGTAGCAGCACCTAATTTTAAGCGACCAATATTTAAAATATTGAATGCGATGATATGTCCTTTGCCAATTTCACCTAATACATTTTCCACGGGTACTTTACAATCTTGAAAATACAATTGAACGGTTGATGATCCCTTAATGCCCATTTTATGCTCCTCTGGTCCTTGTGTAAAACCTTCGGTACCACGTTCAATAATAAATGCGGTGAATTGTTCTCCATCTATTTTTGCAAACACGGTATAAATATCTGCAAAGCCACCATTCGTGATCCAACATTTTTGGCCATTCAATATATAATGTTTCCCATCGGCAGATAGTATTGCTGTTGTTTTTGCACTAAGTGCATCTGATCCTGCATTGGGTTCTGTTAATCCATAGGATCCTTTAAATTCACCTGTGGCTAATTTTGTAACATACTTTTGTTTTTGCACTTCTGTACCAAAATATAAAATAGGTAAGGTTCCAATACCAGCATGTGCTGCATTGGCGACTGAAAAGGAATAACCGCCCCCTAAATATTCAGCAACAATCACTGAAGTAACAAAATCTTTACCTGAGCCTCCATAAGCTTCAGGTATTGTAATACCTAATAAGCCTTGTGCACCTGCTTTTTCAAGTAAGGAGGGCATTAAGCCTGATTCTAATTTATCAATACGCTCTACTACGGGTAATACTTCGGTGTCAATGAATTGGTTACACATATCGCGGACCATGAGTTGTTCCTCATTAAATTCTTCAGGAATAAATATATCCTTTGCATTTACTTCCTTGATGATCCATTCGCCACCTTTGATGACTGATTGTATCGTTTCCATAAAATTTATTTATGAGTTATTTTTTCTTTTACTCTTTTTTATTGCTATGCGTCGATATATTATAATGCTATTATTTCTTATCAACGCTATTTTTTATATTAAATCTTTGCTTGTTAAATTATCATACACGCGTTGTAAAACATTTTTTACCACTTCAATTTCTTCCTTTGAAATATTTTGCAATGACTCATTCATTGTTTTATTTGCAAGCTCGTAGGTAATTTGTTGTAATGGTTTTGCTATATCAGTTAAGTAAACCAAATTAATGCGTCGATCATCTTTGGAAGCGACACGCGTAACTAGTTCTTGTTTTTCTAAATTATCAATAAGGCGAGTGGTACTTGCTTTGTCTCTAAAAGTTCTGTTGCCTAGTTCAAGTTGACTAAGCCCATCTTCCTTCCATAAATGATATAATACAGACCATTGTTCAATGGTAATTTCTAACCCTGCATTGCGGAAATTTTTTTGAAGACGTCGGGCAACAGCGGTGGTTGCCATGCCATTAATGACACTGTAAAGTTCGCCGCGTTTGAATTGGTTGTTTGACATATAGTTAGTTATGCAACTAATATAAAAGTACAACCTATTTTATTTATAATTATAAATATTTTGCCTTTTTGGGGTCTTTTTTACTGATTTTGGGCATTTTTTGGGTCTTTTTGACCAAAAATGGGCAATTTGATGCTTTTTAAAATTAGGGCTTATAACGAATTTTTGCGTCGAATCTTGATGCGTATTGCATTTTCAATGGCTTCATTGGCAACCAAAATTAAATAACCACCCCCGCCAGCGCCTGATAACTTGTATCCAAAACTTTTGGAGGCGTATTTATTAATGATGGGTTGTATAGTTTCATCAACCATATTTGGGAACATGGCAATTTGCGCATGAAAAGAGGCGAGAAAAGCAGTACCGAAAGCAGTTACATCTTTTACTTGAATGGCATCCCAACATTGATTAGCAGCATCTGCTAAATTTTTTGCACCTGCTTCTGTAATATTTGTATTCGCCAACACATCATAATTACTTCCTCTTGGATCAAGTGGAATTAAATAAAGATGCTCCTCTAACCAACTTAATATAGATTCATCTTCTATTGATTTTATTTCAGAAGGCCAATAACTATCTTGACTATAATGATAATAATTTAAACAAGGCATCACAATGCCTAA